>Ga0326511_10000975_pt1 | contig 24395 bp, 26 predicted proteins | sample 0_2496_0518_D_FD_203701 | JGI IMG/M metagenome (GOLD analysis project Ga0326511, IMG submission 203701) | Bovine rumen microbial communities from UC Davis, California, United States - 0_2496_0518 | ecosystem: Host-associated > Mammals > Digestive system > Stomach > Rumen | place: USA...
ACAAATATTACTAATAATGAAATTGCAGATATTACAGATATTCCCGAAGACAACCCATCTAGCCCATCTATTAGATTTATTGCATTAGTAACTCCCACAATCCATACTACTGTGATTATACAAGAAAAAATTTCTTCTATTAATGGGTTATTTATAAATGATAAATTAAACTCACCTAATCTTATTCCAAATGATACTGCAATAACCGCAGCAAATAATTGACCAGCAAGCTTAACAATAGGTCTTATTGTTTTAATATCATCTATTATACATGTTATACTAAGTACTACTATTCCTAGAAACATTCCTAATAATTTCATACCATAACTTTCTGAGCCGAATAAATTTATAGTATTTTCCATACTCATTACAATCAGTAGATATATTACAGAAACTAAAAATCCTAATATAACTGCAGGTCCTCCAAATTTAGGCATCGCTTTTTTATGCATTCTTCTTTCGTCTTTTGGTACATCTACTGCACCTATTTTATGTGCGATTTTTATCGTATATGGTGTAGTCATAAAAGCAACTATAAAAGCTAGTAAAAATGCAATCGCTATATCTCCCCACATATTTATGCCCCCTATATTATTTCATGTTTTCATTTTCTATTTCTTCTATTAATTTTAATCTTTCTTCATGTCTTCCACCTTCAAATTCTGTTGCAAGCCACATTCTAAATATACAAATAGCCTCATTTGTTGTAATATAATCTGCTCCTAATGCCAATATATTACTATCATTATGCATTCTAGCATATTTAGCAGTTTCTTCTTTATAACAAGGTGTACATCTTATTCCTTTAAATTTATTGGCACATATAGACATACCAATTCCTGAACGACATATCAATATTCCCTTTTCACATTCTTTTGATTGAACTGCCATTGCTACTTCTTTTGCAATATTGGGATAATCTATACTTTCCTCACTCATAGTTCCACAATCTTTATATTCAATATTTTTTTCATCCATATATTTTTTTAATTCTTCTTTTAATTTGTATCCTCCATGATCACTACCTATTGCTATCATATCTTATTACCTCCTTTGTTTTACTGTACAAATATATCATATATTTAAGTTTTTTACAATATTTTTGTTTGTTTTACAAACATTTTTAATTGTTTTTTTTTATTTTACTTGCAAATTCCTTTTATATATGATATAATTTTAGACGTTATATAATGTATTAAGACTAAGAGGAGGTGCAATTAGATGCCAAATATTAAATCAGCAAAGAAAAGAGTTAAAGTAATTGAAAAGAAAACTTTAAGAAATAATATGATAAAATCTGGATATAAATCAGCTGTTAAAAAATTCGAAGAAGCTATTGCTGCTGGAAAAGTAGAAGAAGCTAAAGTTTTACTTGCAGAAGCTACTAAAAAAATAGACCAAGCATGCACAAAAGGTGTTATTGTAAAAAACACAGCAGCTAGAAAAAAATCTAGTTTATCAAAAAAATTAAATGCAGCTATGGCTTAAGACAAAATAAAAATTATGCATAGTTTTTATTTTAAGAATAATATTCTAATTAATTAAAATGAACCTTGTAAGTATTAAGAGGGTTCATTTTTTATTTCATGGTATTTTTTATCTATATATTTTTGTACATTGGAGCGATTTCGAAACAGGTATGCGAAAAAATTACATACTCTATTTCAGGCTCTCTTATATAACTCGATTTATTACATTTACCTTAACATAATTTCCTATATTTTACAATAGCATTAAAAAGAAATTCGCAATTATTTACAAATTTCTTTTTAAATTTATTTATTAAAAATGGATTTAATTTTATTTAATATCTTTTTAAATATAGATTCTTTGTATGTAATCATAGCTACTGTATTATTAATAGTTCTTTCTTGATTTGGATTTAAACTTTTATTTTTAAAAATATTATCAGGATTATACTTTTCTTGTTTTTTTACTTCAATTTGTTGTCTATCATATTTTTGTTTTGAAATAATTTTATCTTTTTGTGTTTCGGTAGCCCAATAATCTCTAAATAATATACCAATAATAGCTTTAGCAGTTTTTGAAACGTTTTGTTCATTTAAAGTTTTTTTTGGATCATATTCGAAAACATAATCTTTATTATAATAAGTTTCAAATAATTCAATTTTTGTTTTAGGTATCTTGTTATAATCTTCTATTTGAACATATTTTAATATTTCTAATACCTCTTTATAGGCATTAGCATATTGGCATTCAACCATTGTTATTCTCCTTTATAAAGTTTGATCATTAGTATCTTTTTGATTTTGTAATTGATTTTGTTGTGCAATAATATCTTTCTCTGTATCATCTTCTAGTTGTGTATCTTCTATTTCTGCAATTACTTCTTGTCCTAATTCATTACCTGTTTTATTTCTTTTTTTGTCAATTTCGAATGCTCCAACAACATATAATCTTTCACCAGATGTAGCAGTCCTCTTACCTTCAATAAATTCATAATTTTCAAAATTCTTAATAGTTCCATTGTTTGTGAACTCTAAAAATTCCTCATTACTTAAAGTTCCAACAAAAGGATAGTAAGCTTTAACAGCACCTTCTTTACTATATGAGGTTACAGGACAACTATAGTCTAAAACTGCATAATCATTTTTTCGCTTAACAATATTAAAACAATGTCCTTCTTGATGTTCTCCCAAATCTACACATCCCATACAATAATAACTTTCAGTACCAAACAAACTTAATATTTGTTGAGCTAATGCACTTCTTTCTGTACATTGTGCAGCTCCTTTATGTTTTAAATCTCCTAATTTATTATTTTCAAGAGCAGCAAAAAATTCTTCATCTGTTGTAGTTGTATTCCAAGCCACTTCATTAAATATTTGTTCTCTATCTCCTTTGCCAGGCATTCCAAAATATGAATTAATAAAGTATTCTAGATTATGTATTAGAGAAGCCTTTGAATTAATATTATACTGTTTTACAAAATGAGCAAACTCATACATATAATCTGTTGTTTGCATACCATAATCCTCTATTGATAGATTCGAATATTTAATTCGTGCATTCAATGGAATAAAGCCTTTGAATAAATTATTTGATTTTCCATAATTTAAGAATCCAAGTTTTTCTATTTTATCACTATTAGAGTCTGCCTCTTCGATTGCTTGTTGTATAATAGTATCTATATCTTCTTCGTTACATTCCAATATTTTTTGCAATAAATCCATATTATTCCTCCATTTTTCAAATTTATATATTTTAATCAATGAATTGTTTATATAAATATTAATAATTTTTTATTAAATCTAATATAGTTTTAGCATAATAATTTCATTATGGCAATACTTTTCTAATAATTTATTAGAATATAAAACTATTTATTCTGTGGTTTTAGTTTTTTATTGTTTTCTTTTTCTAGTTCTTTTAAACTTTTTTTAGGAGTAGGTAAATCTTCTGGCATAGTTCCACCATTTTTAGCAATTACTTCTCTAATATTTTTACCAATTTTATAATGAGTCTTATTAGCTTCTTTTTCACCTTGAACATTATCTTTGCTTAATTTTTGCTCTGTTTGTGAAATTCTAAATAAATTAGCAATAAGTTCATTGCTTCCCATATTATCTAGAATATCTTCTCTATATCTTAATCCCTTTCTTTTTGCAATATCATCTGCAGTTTCACCATTATACAGTCCTTTATAACCTGCATTGTGAAATTTGTCAAAATTTTAACTCCTGCTTTTTTGGCTGTTTGGTTAAGTGAATAATTGCCTTTTCTCGTTAGATTTCTTTGATAAAATCGTTTTTCATCTTCTGTTAGCATACTATATTCTTTTTCTGTAATTTCTTGTTTTCTAGTTTGAACTGCAAAATAAGTTTGAGCAAGTGCTATAACTTTTTTTCGACTGTCTCCATTTTGAGCTATTAAATAACAAGCATAACGATTTAGTTTATAATCCTCTATAAATTCTTCTTTTCCTTTTCCAGAAATTATTGGCTTCCTGACGTCAGGAAAGCAATCTTTTATTGAAATTCCGCTATTTTCGCATGCAATCATTGCTTTTTCAATTACCTTTTTAAAATTTTCCCATTTTGAATACTGTAAAATAGGCATAAGTTCTCTAGCGTACCAAAATTCAACACCATTTTCATCAATATGTTTAATTTCTTCAAATGATTTATTATTTTTATCTATTTCTTTCAATAGTATCAGCTCCATTTCTCAATATTATATTTATTCTTAATGTAGAACAATTGTTTGCAGTCGTCAATAAATTTATAGATTTTACTATTTTTTTCGTTCGACTAAATTCGACAAAAAAATACTATCTTTAAAGTAGATAGCATTAATCATTTATTGTGACTTATAAAAAGTCATATATATTGGAGCGATTTCGAAACAGGTATGCGAAAAAATGACATACTATGTTTCAATGCTTTCTTATATAATTCGATTTATTATTTTCACTTTAGCATAAATTTTAAGAGTTTGTCAATAAAAATCAATAATTTAGTAATAATTAATTATTTTAAGATAATTAAAAGGTAAATCCCCCTTAAGAAACTCTTAAGGGGGAATAACATTGAATAATACAACGAATTAATATTTGGAATATTCGGGGTTGACAGCTTTTAATACCTTTTTAAGATATTCATAAGCTTTATCTTTGCCCCAAGCATGAATACCGTGTTTTCCATCTCTTTTCCATTTTGTGACCTCTTCAGTGGCGAAAAGCTCGTCCATATCAAAAGGCTTATAGTTTTCCTGCCATTCAATTGATATGACACGCTTCCTCCAACCCATTTTGATATCACCATCAATGGTATGAAAAAGGAACCACGGAATGTGAGAACAATAATCCTGATTGCAATAGCCATTGGGCAACAGCTCAAACTGATAGTCGGTGTCCTTGTAAAGAAGGCTCATCATTTGACGAGTAAATTTGTCAACTTCTGTGAGCTTTCTGTAGTTACGCCAACAATTGTCATGATAGAACTTGCCGTTGATATACACACACGGGTTATTCTTAACATCATCAATTGTAAGCTTCTTTCCACAACAAGGACAAGCAGAACCTGAGCTAGGAATGTCATAGCCACCAGTTGTAAGAGTAAAACCTTCGCTGTTGTGTCTGCGAAAAGTTTCATAATCCTCAACATCTCTATTAGTTCTTAGCCGACCTTTTGCTGTTTTCTCGACTGACATAACCTGACCAAACTGGTCAAGGTAAAAGCAACCGAAAAGCATAAACTCGTTGAGTCGTTCACCCTCATGAGCCACGCAGAACATACTCCTGTGGTTCAACATTTCGTTAAAGTCAGAAAGACTAAGTAGGGACTTTTCAATCCCCCTAACTGAGTCGAATGTACTTCTCGGTACATCAAAAATCCTTTCTTCGTAAACGATTTCTGCTTGCAATGGAGTATATTCGCCGCCGTTCTGTCTTTTGAGTTCTTCCTCTTTAAACCTATAGAGCATTAGCTGCTCCTCGGTAAAATTAGGATGACCATAGCAGTTGAAAGACTCAGGAATAATTGTCTCGCCGAGTAAGGTAACCTTTACAGTTTCGGGAATAGCTAATTTGTCCAGTGTGATGTGACCAATAACACCATTTCCGCCACTCCATCCTTCAATCCGTTTTTTTTCAATGTTCATGATAAAACCTCCTTAAATATAATCATGGTTTATTCTCGGAGGCTAATGCCCCCGAATTCTCGGACGGCATTAAAATAATTTACCATCTAGTACCATTTTACCAAATTTCTAGGTAAAAGTCAATTTATGTAAAGTGGTATATTTTATTTACAATGTAATCTAATTAAATTTAAATATAAGTATGGAGAATTTTGCTATTTTATAGTATAATAAATACAAAATTATTCTTTTTAAGGAGGTTAATTATGGCTGATATTGTATATAAAGAAAGAACCTTTACTAATACTCCATTTGCAGATTTAAATAATAAAAAATATTCAAAAGTTTTAACTTGCCCGTATTGTGGAATTGGCACAGATGGTATTAGAACTGATATAAAAGCATTTGGAATAACTGGCGGAGTTATAGCTGATGTGACTTACAAATGTACTAGTTGTGATAAAATTTTTCATGTTTCATATAAAAAAATGAAAGATGAAGAAATATTTGTCCCATATTCTGTATTTCCAAATTTTCAAGGTAAAGAATTTAGTAAGGAAATACAAAATGTATCTCCAAGGTTTATCAAATTATATAATCAAGCTTATAAAGCAGAATATGATACTAATTATGAACTTGCTGGATGTGGGTATAGAAATGCATTAGAAGTGCTAATTAAAGATTATGCAATTAATATATTAGGAGAAAAGAAAGAAGATGTTGTTAAATATAAACTTTATAAAGCAATTGAATTATATCTAAAAGATGTTGATATGAGTAATTGTGCTGATGTAGTAAGAATATTAGGTAATGATAATACTCATTATGAAAGAGACTATGAAAATATTGATTTTGATGTATTGAAACAATACTTAAATATTTTTATTGAAATGATCGAAGTACAAATAAAGATTAAAAATCCACCTGTTGGTAGATAATTTAAAAATTAGAGAATATTTTAATAAGATAGAGGTATTAATATGGAAAATAAAGATAAAATTTTGAATCAAGTGGATAAATTAATTTCTATGTATAAAAATGGTGAGTTAGGTGGCGAAGTAATGCCTGAAGATGCTAATCCACATTTTGAAAAATCTAGTTTAGAAAATTATTTATATTTTACATTACCTATGGCTCTTAATTATCAAAGAAATTCTTATACTCTATGGGAAAGTGCTCTGAAAACTTATAATGATGAAGAAACAAGGTTTGTATTCAATCCAAAATTATGCTTAGAGAAATCATTTGAAGAAGTACAATATGCTCTTACCAAATATAAAGTTGCTTTGCAAAAGCAAAAACAGACTGAAATATGGCTTGCATTATGTAATACATTTGTAGAATTATTTGATGGTGATATAAGGAAATTATTTGATGAATTAGACAATGATGTTGAAAAAATTAGAGATTATATCCAGAAACAAAATAAAAAGAAATTTCCTTATTTATCTGGTACAAAAATATGTAATTATTGGATGTATGTGATATATCAATATACGGATAGAAGATATAAAAATATTGAAAAATTAACTGTTGCCCCTGATACTCATGTATGCAAGGCAACACTAAAATTAGGATTAATTAATGATGAAGAATTTAATTCTAGTAATGTTCAATTAATCGTAATAGAAAGATGGCAAGAATTATTTAAAGGTACAAAATATAAACCAATTGATATTCATACTCCGCTTTGGTTATGGAGTAGAAATGGATTTAAGGAGGTAAAATAATGAAGATGGGAAATTTAGAATTTAAACCTATAATAGAAAATAAAAATCTTGTTCCAAAGTGCATATATGACTTAGTTAATGATTGGGATAATTTAGAAGAAAAAAATAAATTTATGGTTGCAGAAATTAACCCTGATTTTGCTGATGGAAATAAACTTTGTGAAGAATATAATATTAATAAAAAAATTGGGTTTAATTGTTTAATAGTTGAGTGTAAAAGAAATGAAGTTATTAAGTATTGTGCTTTAATAGTTCCTGTTGGATATAAGTATAATATGGGAAGTGTAGTTAGAAAATATACAAACTCTAGAGTTGTATCTGTAGCTCCTCTTGATTATGTTTTAGAAAAAACACAAATGGAATATGGAAGTATCACCCCAATTGGTCTTCCAATGGACTGGATGATATTGGTTGATCCATTAATAAAAGAACAAGAGCAAATTATAATTGGCGGAGGTTTAGTAAATTCTAAAATCTCATTACCAACAGAGTTATTTTTAAAGATTCCTAATGTTGAAATTGTTGATGGTGTTGCCAAAGAAATTATTGAGTAATATCTTTTATAAAGGGTATGGGAATTCCCATAGTAGAATTTATGCGGGAGTATAAATTCAGTGCTGGCTAGGCATGACTTTTACTCCCATATTAATAAAAATATAAAAAGAGGATTAAATTATTTTGATAATTTTTTCCTCTTTTTTTGAAGATTATTTATACAAAAACATATTCATTTAAGATAATTTCTTCTGCCACATTCTTGTAATTATTCATTAACTTTGTCCATTCTATAGGATTTAATTCTTTACTTTTTTCAGACAGTCTTTCATCATTTTTAATATAATCTTCCATTAGTATTTTGTATAAACTTTCACAAGAATCACTGACTAAAAGAAGATGATGAGTTAGTTTATTTGTCATTAAAAGTATTTCATAAAGTGCTTGTTTATTTTGAGCGATAAAGTGTAATCTTAGTATTCCATATTTTCCAATTCTTCCACATTCTTCATCCTTTTCTAAATATAAATTTGGTATTAAATAATCTCCTTGTCTTGTATATTTTATTTCCATAATTTTATCAATCCTTTCTTAATTTTAAACATTTATTATTTCAGTTTTTGGTATAAGAATTAAAGTATCAACTATATTATTGCCTTCAATATAGGGACAATTTATAATTCCATCTACATAGAAATGCTCTTTCATTAAATCAATATAGTTATTTAATTCTTCTTCGGAATATTGATTATTTTCCATTTTTGTTAATGACATAATAGTATAATCTTATTTTAATTCTAATAATTTTTCTTTATTAATTTGTTCTTTATAAGTTATACCAATATTATTATCAGTTAGTAGTTCATTTAAATAATCAATATAATCTTGTGTACTTTTTGAGATAAATTCTTCTGTAAATTTGATATTTTTAATCTCAATATTGTAGTTATCATCTCTAGATATTTCTATTGAAGATATTAATCTGTTTACTAATTCTTTTTGCGCTTTTCTATTTAAACTATCAAATAAATAAGCAAAACTTAAATTATTTTTAAAGATAAAATCTCCATTATCTTCTTCATAATCCAATTTTTTAAGAAGTTCTACTGTGTATTCTTTAAAATCATTATCTGGATCAAGAGTAGTTTTCTTTTTAGTTAGTTTATCTATTTCTTTTTTAATAACATCATTTTTATGATTTATAGTTTCTACATCTAAAGTAGAACTTAAATATAAATCAACTAATCTTTTTTCTTGAATTTTTAGTTTTTCAATGGCTTTTTCTATTTCTTTTACTTCTTTACTTTTAGTAGAACTACAAGTAATTATTTCATTAGAATTATCATACATAAATCTAGTTAATTCATTTAAAATTCTTTTTAATTTGTCTTCAATTTTATCTGAATTATAATGATAACCATATCCTTTACAATTAGAGTTTTTACATCTTAAATGATAATAAATTTTGGTATTACCTTTATAGGTTTTAAATGATTCACTAGCAGCAAGTATTTCATTACATAATGGACATTTTACTAATCCTGCAAATAAATGAATATGCTCTCCATAGTTTGGATGTTTATTCTTTTCTAAATTTGCTCTTGTCGTGTTCCAAGTATTTATATCAATAATTGGCTCACAATAATCTTCAACTCTTAAAACATCTTGTGGTTTTCTTTTATACTTTCCATATTCAAATATACCAATATAAATTGAATTAGTTAGTATTTTATAAACTCTGTCTGCTTTCCATTTACCTTGTTTTAAATAAGCATTGTTATCTTTCATAATGGTTGCAATATTTCTAGTAGAATGACCTTTTTTGCATAGCTCAAATATCTCTTTAACAACTTGTGCTTCAATAGGTTCTACTTCCAAATGACCGGTTTCTTTGTTTCTAATATAGCCATAAGGTGCTTTACTTGGGTGTATTTTTTCTAGTGCCATTTCTTCCATAGCACGTTTAGTTCTTGCTCCAATTTCTTTTCTTTCACGTTGACCAAATACTAAATTCATACCAAATATCATTTCTCCATTAGCAGTAGATACATCATAAGGTTCAAGTATTAATTCAATTTTAACGTCGTGTTCTTCACAGTAATTAAGTAGCCAAAATCCATCATAGTTGTTTCTGGTTAGTCTATCTACTTTAATAGCAACCAACTTATCAATTTTCTTTGATTTAATATCTTTAAGTAGTCTTTGCATTTCTGGTCTCATTAAATCTTTTCCAGAATGTCCTGCATCATTATAGACATCTATAATATCGTAATCATTCTTTTCACAATATTCTTTAATCATTCTAAGTTGTGAGTCAATAGAATAACCATTATCTCTTTGGTCATCAGTAGATACTCTTACATAAACTCCACATCTCATAATTTTCCTCCTTTCCTTAAATTCCCGAGAAATATTAAATACCTCTCATATGTTTCCTCACTCAAACGTCAAAAAGCAACCCTAAATTTGAAAAAAATTTAATTTTTTTTTTATATTTCTCATTAGTTTCCTCAAACAAAGTGAGTTTTACGAAGTCTAATTTTAATACTTCTCTATATGTTTCCTCACTTAAATACAAAAAGTATACCCTAAATTTGAAAATTTCTTAAAAATGTTTCAATTTCTTTCAAATTATACTTTTCTTTACGCTCTTTAATGTAGAATGATTTATTACTAATTTCATTTACTTTATATTCAAATATAGTAAGAGTAATGGGATATGTAATTAAATATTCAGTAGGTTCAATAAACTGTAAATTAGTATTTAGAAGAACTTTAACTTTTCCTTTTTTAGTTTTATAAGTAAAGTCCTTAATTAGTTCTAAAAGTTTAGGATTAGGTTTAAGTTCTTGGGTAATTTTAAATTCAAGCATAAAAAATGTCCTCCTTCCTAGAAAGAGAACATTATTTTTATATTTTGTAGAACAAGCCTTTCCAAGCTTAACTACGGGCAAAATAAAAACTTACGAACTTTAATTAGTCCGTAAGTTGTCTTTAAATGGAGCGATTACGAAACAGGTATGCGAAAAAATGACATACTCTGTTTCAAGCTCTCTTATATAACTCGATTTATTGTATTTACTTTAACATAAGTCAAAAATTTTTTCAATACTATTTTAAATTTTTATTATTTTCTTAAGTTTATTTTAACAAATGTTAATGGTCAATCAATTATTTTTATTCAAGCTATTTTAGCAGTATCAAATTTTTAAACTTCACTTTTTTCAATTTCTATTTAAGTAGACATTAAGTAAAGCTAAATACAAAAGAGAATTCCGACAATATACTGCCAAAATTCTCTCATGTTTCATCACGGCTGCCAAACCCTGACTTTGATGCCATCGCGAACGATGCACCTGTCCTGGAGCTTCGCACCAGCAGGAACGGTTACGGTCATATTGACCATCTTCAAACCATTTGCTGTCGGAACCAGTGCAGGTTCTCCCATCCAAACATCAGAGGCCCCCACCTTGTGCATGTTGGGATTAAGCGCCAAAATCTCGTTGATGAATTCTCTCTTCGTCATGATAATTCCTCCTTGCGTAATAACGCGTTCAATGTTGATTTTCCAATGATGAAACGGAGTAAAGCAAAAATGTTTCATCACTTATAATTATACCATATTTTACATAAAATTGCAAATTTTAATAGAACACTTTTCTATTTTCAATACAATTTATATTGCATTAATCAAATACATTACAATTTGATTTTGCTCGGTACTATTCATTTCCATTATTTTAGCCATAACAAAAAGGATTGTAGGATATTTTCTCATATTTACATAGCTTACTAAATATTCATTATCAATTTGTTTTAAATTTTTATCAAATATACTATGTATGTGTGCTTTATTATATTTTAAGTTAGTATAAGCACTTGAACTCATACATACACCTAATCTTAATTTATTTTTTATATCCATATTTTTAATTATCTTTATTACATCTTTTACTTTATCATCTATAATATTATTCATAATACAAATTCTCCTTTAATTCAAATTATAATCATTTTTCTTTTTTAGTTTGCTATCCTTATTTTCATCTGGTATAGTTACTTTTCTATAAATATTATTTGCAATTTCATTATCGTTATCATCAAATATGCCATTTTTATATAGGTCATCACTTACAATTTTATAATTTTGGTTATTATCATAAGTTATTCTCTTATGAAAGTGACTCATTAAACTATGCCAGAAGCCTTTAAACTTCTTTAATTGTGCTTTCAAACTTTCCTTTTCTTCTCGTAATTTAGTAATTATCTTTTCTTTTGCAGATAAATCTTTTTTTAATTCTTTAATTTCTTCATCTTTAAGTTCTATTTGATATTTAAGGGATTTATTTTCCTTTTCTACTTCAAAAGATGCGTGTTCAAACTCTTTAATCGATAAATTCAAGTCATTTACACTTCTAACTGTTTTGGAAACATCTATTACATCTTTAATATAATCTTTGATATTTTCTATATTCTGGTTTGAAATTTGGCTATTATTTTTACTAAATGGCATAGGTTTTAAATTATCTAATAACTCTACTATATCTTTACTTGAATTATCTATCTTTTTAGTTTGTTTATTGGCATTCTCAAGTTTTTTACGTTCTTGTTCTATTTTTTTCTTTATTTCTCTATAATTTCCCATATCATTTACATTGATGTCTTGATTTCTGCCTTTTTGCTTTGCTTTTAGCTTACTATCTACATCATAAAATTTATTATATGACTTGATACAGGCATTTCTCATTTTGTCTTGTATATCTGAAAGTAAGGTTTTGGTAAATAGTTGTGATTTACCAACTTGTTTTTTCATACCTCTTTTACAATTATCTATTACTGGAACACCAATAACGTGCATATGTGGAGATGTTTCATCAAAATGTATTGTTGCATTAGCTACTTTAAAAGTAGGCAATATTTTAGATAATTCTTGTATCTGTTCATTATATACATCTGTCATTTTATATCTATACTCGTTATCTTTATCTTGCCAAAAGTCCATATCTCCAAGCTCAATAATAATTTCACAAGCTATATCATTTTGAGAATCACACACTTTTTGAAAGTAATCTTTTATTTGTCTGTCAGCTCTTGTTTTAGCATTATATTCAGTTCTTGCTTGTTCAAATTCTTCTAAGTATACTTGCTTAACATCTTCTACAATATCATTGGTTCCATAAATAGTAGTAATTAATTCTCTTTGATTATCATAATCTCGTAAATTATGCTTATTTGCCTTTGATAAATCATTTGCATTTTGTATTGCATTATTTGAAAAAGAGGTAGTACCAGATACATTTCCTTTAGCTGTCTTTTTTGCTACTTTACTTTTGTTTTTATCACTACCCAAGTGAAAAGAATATGCTAATTCTTGTTCCATTAAAAGTACCTCCTTGAATTTTCTTCGAAGCACAGGACTTTGACCTTGTCATAAGTCCTAACCCCCTATGAGTTATGACGTGCCATCATAACTCGGGGGCTCTGCGAGGCAATAAATTTTCTCCCAATGGGATAAAATTTATTCAAATTACCTCACACAAAATTTATATTGCTACACGCAAATATAAATTTGTATTCGCCAATTTGTTGTTGCAACATAGCTCTTATAAAAGTAATAGTTGCAACAATTATTTATGCTTTTTCTTTGAAGTAGTATGAGTAACAAGTCCAAGTCGTAATTTTCCCTCTGGTTTAGCCAAGAAGTTTTTATATTGTTTTATTGCTACCATTCTAATTACTTTTTGATTTTTATTTAATTTAAACTCAATATGCCTATCTCTAATCATTGCTACTTTAGATTTATTATCATAATTCTCATCTATTTTATCATCGTGAAAATAATATTCTCCTAAATCCATATAGTTTATATCTAATTCTTTTTTCAATGTACTTAAATAGTCTTGTAATTGGGGGTGGCTCATATTTACACTAATTCTAGTATCTTCAAGTTTTCCATTTCTTTCTAGCATTGTTGGAAAATCTACAACACCTTTATCATATAGCTTGTCTATCTGCTCAACAAAACTACTTCTAAAATTGATTTTATTTATATCAAAATTTCCATCTTTATCTTTCTTTAATGTAGCTGTTTCAATAAATTTAGATATAAAAGATTGCTTTTCTTCTTTACTCTTCATAGTCCATAGTTTTAGCAAAACATCTTTATACATATGATGTTCAGTCAATTTTTCTCTTTCTATATCTCTTTCAGCAAGTAAGTGTTGAGGGTTATAATTTTCTTTGTCAAATTCTAAAGAGTCAATTCTCTTGTTTTCTAAATCTGCTAATTTCTTTTCTATAAGTTTATAATCTTCTGCAAAATCTTCTTCTTTTACAATTCCAGAAAGATAGACCTTTTTAATTCTTTCCTTTTGTTGCTCTAATTTTTTGATTTCTTTCTCAATTTCTTTAGTTTCATCATTTTTCTTTTCAGCAAGCAAAGGATAGAAGTATTTTTTTACATGAAAATCATATTCAACTAAATCTAATATATAATCAATTAAACAATCTTCAATTTCATCTTCGTTATAATACAAATTGCAGTTATCACAGAAATAATACATATATTTAGATTTCTTACCACCTGCACCTTTACAAGTCATTATTTTACCGACAAGTAGGACATACAAGCTTTTGGAAAAATATATAAATTCTATTTCTGCAATAAGACCTTTGATTTTTCTCTTTTTGTTTTTGTACTTCTTCCCACATAGCTCTTGTTATAATAGGAGGAACAACATCTACAAATAATTCTGTTTCCTTATCAGTATCATATTTATATCTTTCATAATCACCCATATATATTTTATTATTTATAATTCTATCAATAGTTGAGTCACACCATTTTTTATTGTTAGGAGATAGGACTTTTTCTTCATTTAGAATATTAGATATTGCTTGATAGCTCTTACCTTCTAAATATAATTCAAATATTCTTAAAACAATATCTTTTGTAGTAACATCTACTTTTAATGTTTTATCTTTATCTCTGTAATAGCCCAAAGGAACTTTGCCTGGAATATGACCTGCTTTAATTGCACCATTTAAACCGAACTTTGTTCTTTCTGATACTATTTCTATTTCAAGTTGAGAAAGTACAGTTAACATTCTAACAAAGAATCTACCATTTGCAGTAGAAGTATTAACATCATCTCTATCACAAATTAAATAGCAATGGTATTGCTCTAATGTACTAATTAATACTTCTAAATCTCTTACTGACCTTGTCACTCTATCTAGTTTATATGCAACAATATAATTTAGTTTACCAGCTTTCATATCTTCTAACATTTGTTGAAATGCTGGTCTATCTTTCATATTTTTAGCTGATATTCCTGCATCTTTATAAATTTTATATATTTCAAAATCTTTATATTTGCATAACTGTCTTAATTTTTCTTCTTGTTCTCCTAAACTAAATCCCTCACGAGCTTGATCTTCGGTACTTACTCTAATATAAATACCTGCGATTTTATTTTCTGTGTTTTCCATTACAACCTCCTAAAAAACAAACAAAGTGCTAGTATAATAACTAACACTTAAAACTTACTCTATTATTTACTTGTAATATAACTTGCTGAAAAAATAAAGAAAACTTCTAGTATTAGTTACCACTGATAAAATCTCTTAATTTTGAGAGTGGATATTTATTTGCTAAATTACCTATGTAAAAATAATCGTGTTCATTAAAGAATAAATATATTTTATCTTTAATAATAGCAGTATGTGATTCTACATAAGCAAGATTAGTGTTTTCTACCATTCTCAAATTACCATTCTTTATCTTTGGTTCACAATTACTAAAAGTGCAAGCCCATTCAATCTTAGAATGTAATTCTTTACTTATTGCTATTTCTTTTTTTACTGTAGATATCATATCACAAAAACCTCCTTTTTTCAATATTTTGAGGCTATTTCTTACTTTTATTACCAATTTTGATAATTAAAAGTAAAAAAATAAGCCGACTAAATCGACTTATATAAAGTGATACGATATTCACTTTTGTTTTCGTTATATTAGTTATGGAGCACACAGTGCTCCGCTACATTTAAGTAGCATTACAAGTAGTTCGACGAAAACGCATTATGGAGCGGGTAGCGAGAATCGAACTCGCGCAACAAGGTCGGAAGCATTGCATTCTACCACTAAATTATACCCGCATTTTATTTGTGGTGCCAACGACGTAGACATTTACAACCCGCCATCGGCTCTCTTTGACGATTGATATAAAAATCAATCAAACTATATAAAGATTAACAGATTTTTTTAAAAAAATCAAGTATCTACCAAGAAAAAATTGTATTTTATGTATATTTATGGTATAATAAAAAGTGATGTAGGCAAAGTCCTATGTCTGTTAACCTTTTTTTCACTGATTAGTGAGAGGTTTTTATTCCTCGAACTTTTTGGTTTTTACATATAGTACCTATCAACAATGAAAGATTCTAAGGAGGAAAAAATCATGGGTATTACTATTAAAGGAATCCATTTCAATGGAAACAATGTCACTATTGTAAATGATCGTGTTGTAAGTGGTGGCAGTTTTTTCGTTGGCGAGCCTGAAAAGATTGATGAACAAAAATCGACAAGTGCAAACAGCATAAGTCGGATAGTTGTCAACTGCGATTGTGCTAATGTTCAGATGAAGGTTGCTAATACCAATTCGGTTAATGCACATTTCTTCGGACAAGTTACTACAGATGGAACTACTAAATTCGATGTATCGACATCTGGTAGTGAAATCAGAATCACAGTAAAATTGACAGGCAACTCCATCAATAGCGATTTGCATCTTCATATCGACATTCCTGCAAGAATGTTTGAAACAATTGATGTAAAAAGCGAAAATGGTAATATCATCATTTCAGAAGGCGTAAGCTCAAGAAAGCTCAAGCTTAAATCAGCAAATGGAAATGTAGAATCCTATGCTATATTCGAAGACATTAAAGCTAAATCAATGAATGGTAATACAGAAGTATATGTATATGCCAACTCTGATGTTGAACTTGATGTGTCTTCTATGAATGGTAACGCAATTGTAGAGTTGCACAATATTGCTTATTGCAATCTTTCTACATCTTCTATGAATGGATCTGTACGAAATCGTTTCCATGCTACAACTGGCTATACTGCTGACGGAGAAGTTTCTTCAATGAATGGCAATGTTCGAGTAAACTAAACTTAGCCATGATTCAACAAAGCTCTTGAGCATCATCTTTCGATGTTCAAGAGCTTTGTATTTACTTTTATAAATATACTTAATTCTTTAAAAAACACTATTAAATAAATACAATGCAACTTTATTCTGTTCAGTTGTTTCCATTTCCATAAGTTTAGCCATTACAAACATTATAAGTTTATACTTTGAAAAATCTATAAGTGTAGTTCTATATTCTTCATCTATATCTTTTAATATACTATCAAATTTTTCATAATATTCTTTAGTATTGTAAATAAGACCAGACCATTTGCTTTGGCTCATACATATTGCTAGTCTTAATTTATCTTTAATATCCATATTATTTATTATATCTATTAAATATTTTACTTTTTCTTGTTCCATTTTCTATTACCTCCATATTAAAATCTTGTATCATTATTTCTTTTTTTATTTTTTTCCGTTTTGTTTTCATTTGGTATAGTTACTTTTCTTAAAATGTTATTGGCAATTTCATTATCGTTATCATCAAATATGCCATTTTTATATAAATCATCACTAACTATTTTATAGTTTTGGTCATTATCATAAGTAATTCTCCTATGAAAGTGGCTCATTAAATTATGCCAAAATCCCTTGAATTTCTGTAATTGGGCTTTCAAACTTTCCTTTTCTTCTTTTAGTTTAATAATTATCTTTTCTTTAGCAGATAATTTATCTTCTAATTTTTCAATCTGCTCATCTTTTTGTTCTATTTGATATTGAAGTGAACGATTTTCTTTACCTACTTCAAGTGTATAAAATTCAAAATCTTCAATAGCTACATTTAACTCATTTACACTTCTAACTGTCTGAGTAACATTAGTTACGTTTTCAATATAAATTTTGATATTATCTATATTCTCGTTTGAAATGAGCTTATTATTTTTATCTAGTAAAGGTGATTTTAGATTATCTAATATTTGATAAATATCTTTACTTTTATTATCAAGTTTTTTAGTTTGTTTATTAGCATTTTCTAGTTTTGTTTTTTGTTTCTCTAGTTTTTTCTTCATTTCTCTGTAATTATCCATTTCTTTAACATTAATGTCTTGATTTCTGCCTTTTTGCTTTGCTTTAAGCCTACTATCAACATCATAAAATTTGTTATATGACTTAATACAAGCATTTCGCATTTTGTCTTGTATTTCAGAAAGTAGGGTTTTAGTAAATAGTTGTGATTTTCCGACTTGTTTTTTCATACCTCTTTTACAATTATCTATTACTGGAACGCCTATAACGTGCATATGTGGAGATGTTTCATCATAGTGTATTGTAGCATTTGCTACTTTAAAAGTAGGTATTAATTTTGATAATTCTTGTATTTGCTCATTATATACATCTGTCATTTTATATCTATACTTATTATCCTTATCTTGCCAAAAATCCATATCTCCAAGTTCTATTATAATTTCACAAGCAATATCATTTTGAGATTCACACACTTTTTGAAAATAGTTTTCTATTTTTCTATCGTTCCTAGTTTGCTTATTATTAAATTCAATTCTAGCTTGTTCAAATTCATCTAAATATACTTGTTTAACATCTTTTACAATATTATTAGTTCCATATATAGTTGTAATCAATTCTCTTTGATTATCATAATCTCGCAAGTTGTGTTTGTTTGCTCTAGATAAATCATTTGCATTTTGTATAGCATTATTTGATAGAGAAGTAGTACCAGATAAATTTCCTTTAGCTGTTTTTTTAGCTACTTTGCTTTTGTTCTTATCACTACCCAAGTGAAAAGAATATGCTAATTCTTGCTCCATCTTTTTCCTCCTTTAGAACTTGCTTCGAAGCATAGGACTTTGACTCTGTCATAAGTCCTAACCCCCTATGAGTTTTGACATACTATCAAAACTCGGGGGCTCTGCGAGGCAATAAATTTTCTTCCAATGGGATAAAATTTATTCAAATTAACTATCACCACTCTCATTTTTACTCCGTAAAAACAAAACGTGCCACGTTAATTTGATTGTTGCAACATAGCCCATAATCAAAGTAAAAGTTGCAACAATTATTTAGTGTCTTCTTCGGAGAATTTTACTGGCTTTACAACAATTTCACTACGTTCACCATTTTCAAATTTAATTGTTGTTTCATTATCATCTGGTATAGCATTAAAGTATGGCTCGATATTATCTGCGTCTGTAATTTCAAAGTTATCATAATCATCACCATTAATAAAAATTATTCCAAATCGATATTCTTCCATTTTATTATCTGGATCTAATTTGTAATAATCTTCTAATGGAAATACTCTAACAATGGCACTATTATCTTGAACAAAATTAAAATAAAACACTTGCTCCTGTAGATAATATATTGCCTCTGTATAATGAACATCATAGTATTGTTGTAATCTCATTATTATTTCTCCAAATTCTTCTTCTGGTAAATAGTTACTAAATCTGACATTTCCTAATACATTTCCAAATAACGCAGGTTTTGTTGTATCAATATATCCTTTATCATACAATTCTTGACATGGTTTACAAATAGAATCTCTAAAATTAATCTCCTTTATAATTACTTCACTTCCTATAAAAGTTAATTTTATTTCATCTACATACTTCATTATAAGTTCAGCTTGTTCTTCACGAGTATAATCTTTCCATGTTTTTGTTCTTTCTTTATATTGCTTATTCATAATCATTTTATTAAGAAAATCTATATCTCTTTTTAATAAAATATCTTTTGGAGTAAATCTTAATTCTTGTGCACAATCAGTAGTTTCTAATTCTTCTTTAAGCTTTTTTATAGCTTCTTCTACAACAGCAGTTTCTTTATTAAAAACATCTAATTCAAATGCGCCATTTATATATGCGTTTCTAATTCTTACAAGTTTTTCATTTTGTTTAGCAAGTTCTTTTTCAAGTTGTTCTTTAGGCTCGTCAAATCTTTGTCTTATCATTGGCAAAAAGAATTGATTTACAACAGAATCATATTCTACTAATTCATTTATAAACTGATTGAAGTATTCATTTATGGCATTTTCTTTAATGGTTATTTTGCAATCGTTACAATAGTAATAGAAGTAAGGCTTTCCATTTTTCTTTGTAGTAGCTTTACCACCTAAAATACGATTACATTTAGGACATTTTATTTTCTGTAAATATAAGTAGGTTAATGTTCTTTGATAGCTTCTTGAATTTTTCTTTTTCTGAACTTGGCAATCTTCCCACATTTCTTTAGAAATAATAGGCTCTACAACATTTTCATAATAAGTAGGGGATTTAGTTCTTTTTCCATGAACAAAGTCGCCTTTATATATCTCATTTTGAATAATATTTTGTATTGTTGAATCTCTCCAGTTATCTTTACCCAAAACTTTTTCTTCATTAAATAGTGTACTTATTTTTTGATAAGAATAGCCATTGTAATATAATTCAAATATTCTAACAACAACATCTTTGGTAGAATAATCTATTACAAGAGTTTTATTCTCGTGTTTATATCCTAATGGAGCAATATGTGGAATATGACCTTGCTTTATTGCACCTGCTAAACCTATTTTAGTTCTCTCGCTAGTTCTTTCAATTTCATTTTGACTTACACTTACTAAAAGTCTTGAAACCATCTTACCATTTGCAGTAGTTGTATTTATATCATCATTAACACAACCTATATAAGCATCGTTCTCATCTAAAAAGTTTATAAATTCTTCCCAATCATAAATACTTCTTGTAAATCTATCTAATTTTAGAGCAATAACAGTATTTATCTTTTTAGATTTAATATCTTCTTTTAATCTTTCAAATTCTGGTCTATAATTGCCAGTTTTTGCACTTATTCCAGCATCTTGGTAATAATCTATAATTTCATAGTCTTTAAATTTACAATATGCTTCTAATCGTTCTTTTTGTTCTGGAAGACTAAACCCTTCACGAGCTTGGTCTTCAGTAGATACTCTCATATACAATCCACATTTTTTCTTTTCTTCAACCAATTCATAAACCTCCTAACAAAAAAGAGACATCAAAGAAAACACACAAGTTATCCTTGACATCTCTTAAATCTTTTTATTTCAATACATATTTTGTTGGAAAACAACCAAAACATATAATCAACTCCTAACAAGTAAACATAATAATTTACTGTCAGTATTATATCACGATTTTCAGAAATGTCAACTTTAGGGCTATTTTATGCTGTTTATATAACTTTCTAATTCTGATAATTTTATCTTTTTTGCCAGATTGGATATATAAACATCATTAGAATAATTAAAGACCAGAAATGTAGTATCTTTTACAATTACTCTATGTGGCTCAATATATGAGATATTAGTTTTATCTATTTTTCTAATACTACCATTGATAAAGGTAGGAGTAACCTTTGAGAACTCACATATAAATTCAAGTCTTTTCTTTAAGCTTTCCTCAAATCGTAATTCTTCTTTAATTATCTTCATTTCAAGCACCATCCTTTCATTTTAGATTTAGGATGATTTTTTGCAAAATAAAAAATCAACCATTTCTGATTGATTTCATATCATCTGTTCTATAAAAAGTTCGAACAGATACGTCGTTGGTGGAGATGAGGAGAGTCGAACTCCTGTCCATAACACTTTTCATACAAACTTCTACAAGTTTAGTTTATCTTTTTTGTTCATTCATATCTCTCCGATAAACAGGATAAATAAGAATATAGCTCTTTATAGTACCTACTGTTCTAAGAGAAAAAACAGCTTCGTTTCCCACTAATTATGACACTTTACTAAAACACGTGGGCATATTAAAGTAAAGCGTTGCCACTTTCTTAAGCAGCTAATGCTAATTCTTGTTTATCAGCGTTTAATTTTAATTTCTCGTTTTTATAGTGGCCAACGAGAATCCACTACTTGCTATTTATATTTCTAGTGTAATGTCGAAACCATTACATCCCCATATATTTATTATTATACTATATATTTTATATTTTATCAATGCTTTTAATTTTCAATTTTTATAAATTTACACTTATATTATTCTAAAACATTCACATTTTTTTATTTTCTTCATAAAGTATACTAGGTGATTTTATGGCAATTATTCAAACAAATAATAATTATACTTATGAAATTATGAAATCTCATATTTATGAATTAAATATTACATATCCTTTTTTACAAGTTCAAAATATTGGATTTAGTGTACTTGGAAAACAACTCCCTATTATTAGGCTAGGTCGTGGTGAAAAAGAAGTGTTTTATTCTGCCTCTTTTCATGCTAATGAATGGATTACTAGTGTAGTACTTATGAAGTTTATTGAAGATTATTGTATTGCTTATACTAATAATTCTAATTTATTTGGTTATAATGTTAGAAATTTATTCAGTACTGTCTCTATTTATATTATGCCTATGGTAAATCCAGATGGAGTTAATCTTGTAACTGGTGCATATAATTTAAATAGTAGTATTTACCGTTCTTTTCAAAGTATTGCAAAGAACTATCCTAGTATTCCTTTTCCTAATGGTTGGAAAGCAAACTTTAAAGGTGTGGATTTAAATCTTCAGTTTCCTGCAGGATGGGAACAAGCTAGAAGAATAAAATATTCTCAGGGTTTCACTTCGCCTGCCCCAAGGGATTTTGTAGGATATGGTCCTTTGACAGAACCAGAATCTTTAGCTATTTATAATTTTACACTTTCACATAATTTTAGATTAGTGATTTCTTACCATACTCAAGGGCAAGAAATATATTGGAATTTCCAAAATATAAATCCTCCTCGAGGATTTGCAATAGGTACTCGTTTTGCGAACGCAAGTGGATATACTTTATCAAATGTACCATTTAATTCTAGTTTTGCGGGATATAAGGATTGGTTTATACAAGATTATAATAGGCCAGGGTATACCATTGAAGCTGGTATTGGTCAAAACCCTTTACCTATTTCTCAATTTAATGAAATTTATAATGATAATATTGGTATATTAATTTTAGGAGCAGTTTTATAATTCCTGCTCCTATATTTCTTACTTTCCTTATTTATTATAATCTTTTTTTAAAATTATTGTAATTCAAAATCAGATATGTTATATCCAAGCTTTTTAAGAGCATCATACACTTTACTTGGTGAAATACCAAATAAAGTGTTATAATCACCTATTACTTTATCTAGAAAAATTGAAGCTTTCCCTTGTATAGCATATCCCCCTCTGTTTAAAAGATCTCTTTCATTTTTTACATACCATCCTATCTCTTCATCTGACATTTCTTTTAAATATACTTTTGTTGTATCTGAAAAACAAATTTCTTTGTCCTGATATAAATCTTTTATTGTAACTCCTGTTATAGCATATGTTAATTTTCCAGACATTTTTTTCATGTTTTCAAAAGCTTCTTCTTTATTTTTTGGTTTTTCATATATTTTTCCATCCATGTATATAATTGAATCAGCTGCAATTATAACAGCTTTTTCTTTAACTTGCCCAGCTACAGAATTTGCCTTATCCCTTGATAAATCTTTTACATATTCGCATGGATCTGTATTTAAACTTGATTCTTCTACTAGACTTTTTACTACTTCATATTTTAAACCAAGATTATTTAAAATTTCTCGTCTTTGTTTTGAGCTTGATGCCAGAATTAGTTTCATTTTATTTTTTCACTTCCTAACCTAATACATTTTTTATTATTTTTAAAAGATCTTCGTGAATTATTCCATTACTTATAATTGCACCATCTATATCTCTATCATATCTTTGATCTTCTCCATTAAAATTAGTTACTCTTCCTCCTGCTTCTTCTACAATTAGTTTACTTGCTGCTATATCACAATGTCCATGAGAAGTTGCTGGGAATAATATTCCACTAATTTTACCATTTGCAACTAACATACTAGCATGTGCTACACTTCCAAGCCCACTTGTTTTACAATCTTTTCTAATTTCTTTTATTACCTCTAAAGTATCATATTTAGCATTATTCCACATATAATAATCTATAGATGATCCATTATCTCCATATTTCTTATTGTTAACTGATATTTTCTTTGCATTACAAAAAGCACCTTTTCCTTTAATTGCAGTATACATTTCATCTAAAAATGGGTCATATACAACTCCTACTACTGGCTGTCCATCTACTACCAATGCTAAAGAAAAAACTGCTATAGGCACATGCCTAGTATACATTGACGTTCCATCTATTGGATCACATACCCATATATATCTATTATTATTCAAAAATTTAGCTTCTTCTCCATCTACTCCATGTGTTGGATATTTTTGTTTCACTTTTTTTATCAAATACTCATTGATCTTTTTATCAGCATATGTAACAGGAGTTTTATCTTCTTTATAATCAATACTATTTTCTTTTTCAAAAAAATACTCTTTCATTATCTTTCCTGCATATTTTGCAATCTCAATTGCAAAATCTAA
>Ga0326511_10000976_pt1 | contig 24366 bp, 31 predicted proteins | sample 0_2496_0518_D_FD_203701 | JGI IMG/M metagenome (GOLD analysis project Ga0326511, IMG submission 203701) | Bovine rumen microbial communities from UC Davis, California, United States - 0_2496_0518 | ecosystem: Host-associated > Mammals > Digestive system > Stomach > Rumen | place: USA...
AGGGCTGAAGCTGGTGCCGCGTGAAACCGTGTGCGTAGCCGAAATCTGGTGCGAGCTGATGGCGAAGAGCAAGAGCGACCTCGATCAGATGAGGAGCCGGAGGATCGGAAACATCCTGCGCGCCATGGGCGGGTGGGAGATGATCGGCACCAGACCGACGGAAGCCTATGGCAATCAGAAGACCTTCAGGCGCGGAACCGAGTAAATCATTAACGGTGGGTCAACGGTGGTTTTGGTGGAAGCCAAAACCACCAAAACCACAGACCAACGAAAAACGGTGGTAGCTGAAAAGCCCCGTAAATACGGGAAAAACCACCAAAACCACCAAAACCACCGTTCTATATTATTGGAATAAAAAATAAAGGATGTTGACATAATATATAGCCTTTAAATCCTTTAATGTATATACGTATATAGGGACGCCGGGTTTTGGTGGTGCGGTGGTAAGGAGGATTTGAATGGAACTTATTGATTTTGAACTGGAGGAACAGATCCGGAAGAACGAGCACCTGATGAACCAACTGGCTTGGGAGGTCGAACACGGGACAGCAAAAAGGCCAGAGGAAGCGGTGAGAAACATACTCAGGCACCCAAAGCGCAACCGGCGATTCCAAAAGCTGTACTCGCAGTGTTTGGCCGATCACGGTTTACCTGATAAGGCGATCGAGCCCGCGAATGAAACGGATCCTTTGACCTTTGCGGCGCTGTGTATCATTTCAGAACTAAGGGACTGGGAGGTATAGGACCATGTTGGAGAAGGACATCGAGAGGCATTTGCGGGATGGGGTGAAGAACATGGGCGGCTGGTGCCTGAAGCTGGTTTGCCCTGGCTTCACCGGAATGCCCGACCGGCTGATTCTGCTGCGTGGCGGGCGGGTCGCGTTCGTGGAGCTGAAGCGGCCCGGCCAGCGGGAGCGACAGCGGCAGGCTTTTGTACAGAGCCGGCTACGGAAGCTGGGCTTTTCGGTTTTCAGCAGCGTGGACAGCTGGAAGAAGATCGACGATGTGCTGTGCTGGTGCGCGGCGACGATTGCGGGGGTAGGGCATGATCTATAAACCGCATCCGTATCAGGCATACGCCACCAAACGGATTCTGGAGCAGGCGAACGTCGGGTTGCTGCTTGACATGGGCCTCGGGAAGAGCGTCATCACGCTGACCGCCATCGACGCGCTGATCTATGACTACCTGTGCGTGAGCCGGGTGCTGGTGATCGCGCCGAAAAAGGTGGCGGAGGCGACCTGGCAGGCGGAGGCCCGGAAGTGGGACCACCTTCACCGGCTGACGATCGCCACCGCGCTGGGGACGGCGCAGGAGCGGGCGGCGGCGGTGAACGCCGGGGCGAACATCACGATCATCAACCGAGAGAACGTGGTGTGGCTGGTGGAGGAATACGGCGCGCGCTGGCCCTTCGACATGGTGGTGGTGGACGAGAGCAGCAGCTTCAAGAATCCGGCGGCAAAGCGGTTCAAGGCGCTGCGGCGGATGCTGCCGAGGATTCACAGCATCGTGATCCTGACCGGAACGCCTGCGCCAAATGGCCTGATGGATCTGTGGAGCCAGGTTTACCTGCTGGATCGCGGGGAGCGGCTGGGGCGGTTCATCACCCACTATCGGGAGCGGTACTTCGACCACAATCCATGGCGGCATGAGTACGTTGCGAAGCCGGGAGCCTTCGACGCCGTCCAGGCGCGGATCGCCGACATCTGCGTGAGCATGAAGGCCGAGGACTGGCTGACACTTCCCGAGCTGATCGTGGACGACGTGCCGGTGGCGCTGGACGGCGCGGGGCTGAAAGCCTACCGCGAGATGGAGCGGACCATGGTGGCCGAGGTGGGCGGCGAGGAGATCAGCGCCACCACGGCGGCGGCGCTGACCGGGAAGCTGTTGCAGCTGTGCGGCGGCGCGGTGTACGACGAGGACGGCGAGGCCCACCATGTGCACGACGCGAAGCTGGAGGCGCTTTCGGAGCTGATCGAGCAGCTGCACGGCGAACACGCGCTGCTGTTCTACGGCTACCGGCACGAGCTGCCGGGCATCGAGGCGCGGCTGGACGGGCTGCGATGGCGGCGGCTGGATACGGCGGCGGACGCCGAAGCCTGGAACCGGGGCGAGGTGGACGTGCTGCTGGCCCATCCGGCCAGCTGCGCCTACGGACTGAATCTGCAGGACGGCGGGCGGCACGTGATCTGGTACACGCTGACGTGGAGCCTGGAGCTTTACCAGCAGGCCAACGCCCGACTATACCGCCAGGGGCAGACGAAGCCCGTGATCATCCACCGGCTGCTGGTGCAGGGCGGGGTGGACGAGGACGTGGCGAAGGCGCTGGGGGGCAAGGATGAAACGCAGGCGGCGCTGGTGGAGGCGCTGAAGGCGAGGATTGAGAGGTGGAGCGGATGAAACATGTGGACGTGCTGTATTTGTGCGACGGTCACGCCTGTAAGTCGGAGCACCGATCATGCGTGACCGACGGTATGTGCAGGCATACAGCGAAGCTGGAGCATGCGATCAACGGCTATTGCGAACGGCCCGACCTGGCTTTTGATCGATTTGACGAGATTCAAAAGTTCGGTTTCGGGAACGGCAGAGATACTTTTGTGGTTTACGTAGAGCGGGACGACCATGTCGGTAAGGAGGCGAAGGCATGACGGCAAAGGAATTTCTGAGGCGCGCCAGGGGCGTTGACCGGCGGGTGGACGAGGCGACCGAGCGGGTTGACCGGCTGCGGGCGAAGCTGGAGGCCGGGAGGATGTCGAGCCTGACCGGGATGCCTCGGGGCGGGTCCGGAGACTGGACGCAGACCGCCGACCGGCTGATCGAGCTGGAGCAGCGGGTGAACGCCCGGATCCGGGAGCTGGTGCGGCTGAAGCACGCCGCGATGGACGCCATCGACCGGGTGGACGACGCGAGGCAGCGCGAGGTGCTTGAGTTGTACTACCTCGACGGCTACAAGTGGGAGCAGGTGGCCGAGCGGATGGGGCTGGACGAGCGGCAGGTTTTCCGGCTGCACGGTCGGGCGCTGCAGAGGATTGAGGTGCCGGAGGAAGGGCGTGAGAAATTGGAAAATGTCATTGAATGTCAGTAACCACCTGTGCTATACTGTAGGCTGACAGAAACGGGCACGAGACGAGCGTGTCCGTTTTTGTTATGGAGAAAGCGTCGGGGACTTGGCGGTTCCATCCGGCGCGGGACATAACAGCGCTGGGTGTGCAACGGACCAGCGCGTCCTCCTACCGCAGGAGGGGGCGGAGGAGATTGTGAAAGCAGCGGATTCGTTTTACAAATCGGCGCGGTGGCAGCGGCTTCGGGCGATGGTGCTGCGGCGCGACGGATACCTGTGTCAGGTAACGAAACGTTACGGCAGGCGGGTCGAAGCTACGACCGTGCACCATGTGTTTCCGAGAGAGGAGTTCCCGGAGTACCAGTGGGAGCCGTGGAACCTGATAAGCCTGGCTGGGGACGTGCACGACGAGATGCACGACCGGCAGTCCGGCGCGCTGACCGAGAAGGGCGTGGAGCTTTTGAAGCGGGTGGCGCGGCGCGAGGGCGTGAAGGTTCCGCTGCGGTACCGGAGGTAGGCTTTAAGGCCGCGAGGCCATAGAGCGGCATAGACGGTGATTGCAACACCGACAAGCGCGGGGACTATCCCACCCGCGCTTTTTCTATGCCTGATAACTTTTAAGGCATCAAACGGGATAGGAGAAGGGATAGGGATATGGCGAAAGCGAGATATGCGCATGACCAGATTGTGCGCGCGATTAACGAGGGAAAGACCTATACGGAGATCGCTTCCATGCTGGGCTGCGATCGTGGTACGGTGAGCGATTACTGTAGGAGAATCGGCATAGCTTACAACCCGAACGACCGGATGAAGCAGAGGTGTTTACAGATTCAGGACATGCTGGAGAGCGGCATGCCCGCGATCGATATAGCGCAGGAGATTGGTTGTTCCTTGTCTCTGGTCTATAAGGTCGGTCGTGAATGCGGGCACAAGTTTGACCGTGCGTGCGCGATCAAGGATCACGGGGATTTGGTTCTGGCCTTGGCACGACAAGGCGAATCATACAAGGTGATTGCGAGGAAGTTTGGAGTTTCAGACACAAGTGTGTCAGATTTTTGCAGAAGGTTTGGGATAGATAAAAACCGCGACAAAGTATGCGTTTGTGGTGAGCCGATGAAAGCGTGGGCGAAAAGATGTCCGCGCTGTGCGCAGAGGGTAGAGAATCAGGCGAGGAAGGTTAAGAGAAGGGTTCGGATCAAGGAGCAGTTGATCGATAAAGATATCACCGTGTTTGGTTTGTATAAACGAGATTCGGGGCGGTGCTGGCTTTGTGGTGGGGACTGTGACTTTGATGATAAAGTGGAGCGGTCGGGTGTGATTGTTTGTGGCGATCGATACCCTTCGATTGACCATGTCCTTCCGCTGAGCAAAGGCGGGGAGCATTCGTGGAGAAACGTGAAGCTGGCGCATCGGATTTGTAATTCGATCAAGTCAGACAGTAACCCCCCGGCCTCGCGATTTTGATTTCAAAAGCGCTTCAGACCGGTGTGGGCAGGCTTTTGCACACGGGAGCCGATTTTTAGGTAAAGGGGTATAACTGTGGAGCTGAACATCGAGTATTTGCCAGTCGATCAGCTGACACCTTATGAGCATAATGCCAGGAAACACCAGGACAATGACGTGGCTGCCATCGTCTCCAGCATCAAAGCGTTCGGGTTTGATGATCCGATTGGTGTCTGGGGGGGGGCATAATGTAATCGTTGAAGGTCACGGTCGGCTCATGGCGGCGAAGAAGCTGGGCATGGAGAGAGTGCCCGTGATCCACCTGGATCACCTGACCGACGAGCAGCGGCGCGCCTACGCCCTCGCGCACAACCGGACGGCTGAATTGTCCGAGTGGGACGAGGTTATTAAAAATCTGGAGCTGAAGGGCATCGGCACGATTGACATGTCCCTGTTTGGATTTGACACCGGGGACGATTACACTGTCGTCGAGGACGACTATGACAAGCCCGCTCCGGAGGAACCGGACGCAAAGCCCGGCGACTTGTACCGGCTCGGGCGGCATCGGCTTTATTGCGGTGACGCTACGCTGATCGGGGACGTGCAGCGACTGACTGACGGCGTGCTGGTAGACATGCTCCTGACAGACCCGCCTTATAACGTGGACCTTGGGGGCAATGAAACACCCGAGGAGGCTAAAGCACGGAGAAGGCGCACTGATGGGAAGGTCATTCAGAACGATGCTATGTCGGACGCCGATTTTCGGCGGTTCCTGGCGGATTCATTCTCAAATGCCAAGATGGTCATGAAGCCCGGCGCGGCTTTCCACATCTGGCATGCGGCAATGGAGGGCTATAATTTTTTCGGCGCTTTGCGCGACGCAGGTTTGTTACCGAGGCAAGTGCTGCTTTGGGAAAAAAACTACGCGGTGCTCAGCCGGCAGGACTTTCAATGGCAAACGGAGCCATGTTTATACGGAGAGAACCCTCCGCCGCTATTTTCACAAGAGGAGTACCTGACCGAGGACAATCAAATTGCCATCTATGGATGGAACGATGGAGGGCGGCACTACTGGTTCAAAAACCGTCGTCAGAAGAATATTTTGAGATTTGACCGCCCGACGAAGAGCAAGGAGCACCCGACCATGAAGCCGGTGCTGCTCTTTAACTATCAGATGGAGTGTAACACCAAGCCGGGGATGATCGTGCTGGACCTGTTCGCTGGCAGCGGCACCACGATCATCGCGGCGGAGCAGAATGGTCGGACGGCCTACTGCCTGGAGAAGGACCCGAAGTACGTCGATGTGATTATTGACCGCTGGGAGGAGTTCACCGGGCAGAGGGCGGAGCTGATAAACGGCGAATGAGGAGGTGAGCAGGGTGACGGCAGCCGAGTGGAAGAAGCGGATCACGAGGGACGTGAAGGCCGCGGGGACATACCAGAAATACTTCGGGTCGGTGATCGACACCCTGGCGCGGATCCTCGAACGCCGTGACGACGCCGAGGAGCTTTTCATTGCTTCCGGCGGCAACATACTGGTGAAGCACACCAACAAGGGCGGCGCGACCAACATCGAGCAGAACCCGGCGCTGCGGCTGATCAACGACCTCAACCGGGACGCGCTGGCCTACTGGCGCGACCTCGGGCTGACGCCGGCGGGGTATAAGCGGCTGAACCTGGAAGCGGCGCAGACCAAGAGCAACGACGGCTTTGAAAAAATACTCTCCCAGCTGATCGCGGGCAATGGCTAAGCGGTTCCGGAAGGTCGCGGTCAAGTACGCCGAGGATGTGATCGCCGGTCGGGTGATCATCGGCAAGGAGGTCGTCGCGGCCTGTCGGCGGTTCCTGGACGATTTGGGGAGAGACGACCTGGAGCTGCGCGACCATGAGCCGGACCTCGCGATCAACATCATGCAGACCACGCTGGTGCATGCGCAGGGCGAGGATCTGGACGGCAAGCCGCTACTGGGGCGTCCGTTCATACTGGAGCCGTGGGAAATATTCATCGTCTACAACCTGCTCGGGTTTTACTACAAGGGCACCGACAAGCGGCGCTTCAATGAGGCGTTCATCGAGGTGGCCAGGAAGAACGGCAAGACCAGCTTCATCGCGGGTCTGGCCTGGGCGGTGGCGATCATCCAGCGGCATTCCGGCTCTGTGTGCTACATCGTGGCGGCGGCGCTGAAGCAAACGCTGCAGGCGTTTCACTTCCTGACGTTCTCACTGCAGTACTACAAGCTGGACAAGGTGTTCGAGATACACGACAACAGCATCGACCACTCGATCAGGTACACATTCAAGAAGCCCGACGGCACGCCGGACGGAAAGATCGAGATTGTGGCGATGCCCTCGAACCCTGACAGCCAGGACTCGTTCAACTGCAACTTCGCCATCGCCGACGAGGTGGCGGCCTACAAGAAGCCGTCGCAGTACAACCGCTTCAAGGAAGCGCAGAGCGCGTACACCAACAAGCTGATGATCGGCATCACGACCGCCGGCGACAACATCAACAGCTTCGGCTACGGTCGGCAGGAGTACGCGGTGAAGGTGGCAACAGGGCAGATTCGGGACGACGCCTTCTTTGCTTTCGTGGCCCGCGCCGATCAGGACGAAAACGGCAACGTCGACTATACCGACCCGGTGCAGCACCAGAAGGCCAATCCGTCCTACGGTGTAACCAAGCGGCCCGAGGACATGCTGAACGCGGCGCGGCAGGCGCAGAACGACCCGCAGCAGCGCAAGGACTACCTGAGCCGCGAGCTGGACATCTACACGACGGCCATGAACGCCTACTTCGACCTGGCGGAGTTCCAGCGGTCGGACTCCAAGCACGACTGGAGCCTTGACGAGCTGGCGCGGCTGCCGATCGACTGGTACGGCGGCGCAGACCTGTCGCGGGTGCACGACCTGACGGCGGCGGCGCTGTACGGTGTGTATGCCGGGGTGGATATCGCTATCACGCATGCGTTTTTCCCACGCCCGGAGGCGGCGCGCAAGGCCGACGAGGACAACATCCCGCTGTTCGGCTGGGAGGACGACGGCTGGCTGACGATGTGCAACTCCCCCACCGTCAACTACGGCGACATCGTGCAGTGGTTTGTAAAGATGCGGGAGCGGGGCTTCCGAATCAAGCAGGTTGGCCACGACGAGAAGTTCGCTGGTGAGGAGTACATCCCGCTGATGAAGCAGGCGGGCTTCACGGTGGTGCACCAGCCGCAGCTGTACATCCTGAAATCAAAGGGCTTCCGTCATATCGAGAAATCCGCGAAGGACGGGAAGCTGTACTATCTGCACTCCGAGGCTTACGAGTACTGCGTGGCGAACGTCCGCGCCATAGAGAAGACCGATGACCTGATCCAGTATGAGAAGGTCCAGCCGGAACACAGAATTGACCTTTTTGACGCCAGCGTGTTCGCCTGCATCCGCATGTTGGAGGGCACGGCGAAGCGAAACAAGGCGAGAAAGTGGTGGGGTAATTGAGCAAGAGAAAGCGCGCGGCAGCCCGCGCGGCGCAGGCGCGGGCGGCAAACCCCGCCATGAGCCAGTTTGCCGTGTGGATGAACGACGGGGACATCTGCTGCCCTGGCTATACCAGGCTGAGCGACTGCCCGGAGATCATGACGGCCTGCCTGCGCATCGCGGAGCTGATCGGCAGCATGACCATCTACCTGATGAGCAACACCGACCAGGGCGACGTGCGGATCCAGAATGAGCTGTCGCGGATAATCGACATCACGCCGAACGGGACGATGACTCGGCAGCAGTGGATGATCGCAATCGTGATGAACCTGCTGCTCTACGGCAACGGAAACAGTATCGTGGTGCCGCACACCTACGAGGGCCTCCTGCGCAGCCTGGAACCGATCAGCGCGAGCCGGGTGCGCTTTCAGCCGGTGACCGGCAGCTACAGGGATTATCGCGTTCGCATCGATGGCGTGGACCGCGACCCGGAGAGCGTGATGCATTTCACATACAATCCGGATCCGCTGTACCTGTGGAAGGGTCGCGGGATGACTGTGGCCTTGAAGGACATCGCCAACAACCTCAAGCAGGCGCAGTACACCGAGAACGCTTTTATGCGCAGCGAGTGGAAGCCGAGCATCATTGTGAAAGTGGACGCGCTGACGGAGGAGTTCAGCAGCCCGGAGGGCAGGCAGCGGCTGCTGGAGAGCTACGTGAAGCCCTCCAGAACCGGAGAGCCGTGGCTGATTCCCGCCGAGCAGTTCCAGGTCGAGCAGGTGCGCCCGCTGTCGCTGGCGGACCTGGCGATCAAGGACACCGTGGAGCTGGACAAGCGCACGGTGGCGGCGGTGCTGGGCGTACCGGCGTTCCTGCTGGGCGTCGGGGAGTTCAACCGCGACGAGTGGAACAACTTCGTGCAGACGAAAATCCGCGCCATTGCCCAGAACATCCAGCAGGAGATGACCAGGGTGCTGATCACCAGCCCCAAGTGGTACCTGATGCTGAACTTCTGGTCGCTGCTGGATTACGATCTGAAGGCCACCTCGGACATCCTGCTGGCTGGCGCGGATCGCGGCTACGTCAACGGAGATGAATGGCGCGACCGCATGCACATGGCTCCCGCAGGGCTGAAGGAATACAAGGTGCTGGAGAACTACATTCCAGCCGACATGAGCGGTCAGCAGAAGAAGCTGATTCAGGAGGAATGATCGTGACACCGAGACTGAACTGTCCGTATGCGCGGTACGGTGAGCGGATGGCTATCCAGTGCACCAAGGCCGACGATCTGTGTGCGCACCAGCGCTACTGCATGAGCAAGGGCTGGTACGTGCTGACCGATCAGGCGGGCAACTGCCCAGCCAGGAAGGATGAGAGCAATGAGCGAAAGGCTGCTAAGACAACTGCGAAGCGTTGAAACAAAGTTTGAGACGCGGGAGGACGACGACAAGCTCCGCATCGAGGGCTACTTCGCCGTTTTCAATTCCAATTACGAAATCGCGCCGGGGATGAGCGAGAGCATCGCCCCAGGCGCTTTTTCCCGGACGCTGCAGGGCGGCGATATCCGGGCGCTGATCAATCATGACACCACGTTTGTGCTCGGGCGCACTAAGGCGCATACCTTGGAGCTGCGCGAGGACGCGCGAGGACTGTGGGGCAGCGTCGCCATCAATCCGAACGATAGCGACGCCATGAACCTGTACGAGCGTGTGAAGCGTGGGGATGTTGACCAGTGTTCCTTTGGATTCATGATCGTCAGCGAGGAATCCGATTTCCGAGATGACGGCTCTGTCCACTGGACGATCAAGGATGTCGACCTGTTCGAGGTGTCCGCGTGCACCTTCCCCGCCTACGAGGAGACGAGTCTCTCCGCGAGGACGAGCGAACGCGCCGAGCTTGAGCGCCGGCGACTGGCCGTGTGGAAGGAGCAGGCCAAGAATAAACTGATGGGAGGTGCCCAGTGATGGCACTCAAGGCATTGCTGCTGAAGAAGCAGATTGATAACAAGCGCAAGGCCCTGGACGCGCTGCGCCAGAAGGACGAGGAGTTCAAGACCCGCGAGGCCCAGCTGACGCAGGCCATCGAAGAGGTGGAGAACGACGAGCAGCGCGAGGCAGTGGAGGATGAGATCAACTCCTTCACCACGGAGAAGGCCGGGCACGACCAGGCTATCGGCGAACTCGAACGCGAGATCGCTGATCTGGAGAACGACCTGGTCGCCGAGGAGGCCGCCCAGGACACCACGCCGCCCAAGAATCCGGCTCCGGCTGAAAACGAGAGAAAGGATGAAAAGCATATGACCCGTGAGAAGATTCCCCAGATGACCCTGCGCGATCGGCTGGCCGAGATCGTCGAGTGCGACGATTCCAAGGATTTCCTGACCACCGTGCGCGACGCCATCTCCAACAAGCGTGCCATCTCCAACGTCGGCGTGCTGATTCCCGACGTCTACCTGCCGATGATCCGCACCGAGATCGCCCGGTCCAGCCGCCTCCTGCGCTTCGTGCAGGTGCGCAACCTGTCCGGCGACGCGCTGCTGAACATCGCCGGCACCATCCCCGAGGCGGTGTGGACCGACTGCTGCGCCAGCCTGAACGAGATCAGCCTGGGCTTCAACCAGATCGAGGCGGGCTGCCATAAGGTCGGCGCGTACATGGCGATCTGCAACGCCACTCTGGAGGACGCGAACATCGACCTGGCCGCGGAGATCGTTTCCGCTCTGGGCACCGCCATCGCCAAGGCGCTGGACAAGGCCATCCTGTTCGGCACCGGCGTGAAGATGCCTCTGGGCATTATGACCCGTCTGGCGCAGGAATCCCAGCCTGCTGACTGGGGCGCTCTGGCTCCGGCATGGACCGACCTGCACAGCACCAACGTCGTGACGCTGAACATCGACGGCAGCTCCGGCGCGGCCTTCTTCCAGGCCCTGATCGAGAAGCTGGCGCTGGCGAAGCCCAAGACCTCCAACGAGGGCCTGTTCTGGGTGATGAACCGCAAGACCCACCTGCATATCCTGGCGAAGGCTCTGGCCTTCAACGCCCAGGCTGCACTGGTGGCCAGCACCGATCTGTTCCCGATCATCGGCGGCACCATCGTCGAGTTCGAGGATGACGAGATTCCGGACAACTGGATCGCCGGCGGCTTCGGTGCCAATTACCTGCTGATCGAGCGCGCGGGTGTGCGCTTCGCCAACAGCGACATTCCGATGTTCCTGCAGGACCAGACCCTGTTCAAGGCCACCGCGCGGTACGACGGCAAGCCGATCTTCGGCGAGGCTTTTGTGGTTGTCCGCTTCGACAACACCGCGCCCGCGACCAGCGACACTTTCCCGGTTGACTGGGCGAACACCGACCTGAACGAGCTGGCCGTCGCGGCTGCCGCGGGCACCGCTGCGGGCGACACCGTGCTGACCGTCACCGGCTACCTGGCCGATGAGACGCCGGTGCTGTACTACAAGCTCGGCACCCAGAAGGTCAAGGCTGGCGATACCATCGTCACCAGCGGCACCGGTGCCTGGACCGCGCTGACCTCCGGTACCACGCAGATCACCGCTGCGGCGGGCAAGCAGATCACCGTGGTCGAGCTGAATGCGGCTGCCGCTTCCGGCGGTGTGGTCGTGTCCGCCGGCAAGGTGGCTTCTGTGCCGAAGGCTTCCTGACGATCGCGGGGTGAGCAGTCGTGGCAGATAGCACGATGCTGACGATGCTGACGATGCTGAAGACCGACCTTGGTATCAGCACTTCGACGGCTTACGACGTGCGGCTGGAGCAGCTGCTCACCGCCGCACAGAGGGCAATCACCGAGGAGGGGGCGTCCACGCTGGACGCCTCCGAACCTTTGGACATGCAGCTGATCGTGATGTACGCCGCATGGCTGTGGCGCAGGCGCGACAACATGGAGGGCATGCCCCGCATGCTGCGCTGGACGCTGAACAACCGGATTTTCAGTGAGAAGGCGGGTGCGACCAATGGTTGACACCGAGATCACCCTGATCAAGCCCGCTGGGCGTGAGCAGGACACGACTGGTGTATGGCGCACCACAGAGCCGGAGAGCCGGACCATACTGGCGCGCATGGACGACGTGAGCCGGGCGGAGTTTTTCGCCGCCGGACAGGGTGGCATGCGCGCGGAGTTCCGCTTCATCGTTGCCCCGATCGAATACGAGGGCGAGGCTGTGTGTGAGTGGGCGGGCAAGCGCTACGCCATTTACCGCACCTACCACGTACCGGGGACAGATGATCTGGAGCTGTACGTGCAGCGGGAGGTGGGCGTACATGGCTAAGACGCCGATCGATCAGCTGAACAGCGCCATCTCCGGGATCCTGTCGGAGTACGCCGAGGACATTCAGGGCAATGTGGACCAGATCGCCGAGCAGATGGGCAAGAAGGGTGTGCAGGCGCTCCGCAAGGAAGCCAGGCGGGTACTGAAGCCCAGCACGACGGGCAAGAGCGAATATACACGGGGATGGAAGATGCAGGTGGAGAAGGGCCGTCTGAGCACGACGGTTACGATCTACAACGAACACCCCGGCCTGCCGCATCTGCTGGAGTACGGACACGTGACCCGAAACGGCACGGGCAGGACCTACGCGCCGACCCCGGCCCATGCGCACATCGAGCCTGTGGAAAAAGAGCTGGTGGAGACCTTTGAGCGAGAGGTGGTGGCGAAGCTGTGACCCGAGAACAGATCGCAAGCATGATCGAGAGCATCGGCGTCCCCTACGCCTTTGACCACTTCGGCGAGAAGGATGGCGAGCACCCGCAGGGGCCGCCCTTCATCTGCTTTCTGTACACCGACCGCGACGACTTTCATGCGGACGGCGTCAACTACGTCCACATCGTTCAGCTCTCCATAGAGCTGTACACCGATGAGCCTGACTTCGAGCTGGAGGCCGCTGTGGAGGCGGCGCTGACCGCCGCCGAGCTGACTTTCGAGCGCTCGGAGCAGGTGTTCATCGATTCCGAGAGGATGTATCAGACAACCTACAACACGGAGGTGTTATTGACAGATGCCGAATAAAGTGAGATACGGCCTGAAGAACGTCCACTATGCGACGGTGACCTTTGCCAGCGACGGTACGCCGACCTTCGGTACGCCGGTGGCGATTCCCGGCGCGGTGAGCGTGAATCTCAGCAAGCAGGGCGACACGTACACATTCTACGCCGATGATGGGTCCTATTTCGAGCTGGGCGACAACGCCAGCTACGAGGGGGACCTGGTGATCGCGCTGATTCCCCAGAGCTTCCGCACGGCGGCGCTGGGCGAGGCGCTGGACGGCAAGGGTGTATTGTTCGAGGAGAGCAACCCGACGAGGGGCCACTTCGCGCTCCTTTTCGAGTTCACCGGCGATGCGAACGCCGTGCGGCACGTGCTCTATAACTGCACCGCAGCGGAGAACACGCTGGAGGGGCAGACCAAGGGCGAGAACATCGAGGTGCAGCCGGAGACGCTGACCATCACCGCCAAGGCGCTGCCGAACGGCGGCCCGGTTAAGGCGAAGACCGGCGACACCACGGACGCGACCGTCTATGCCGGGTGGTACGAGACGGTGCACCAGTTTGTGACGCCGACCTAAGAGATACGACAAGAGGGGAAGGCCGGGGGCTTTCCCCTGTTTTTGAATAGGAGGGGCACATGGCAATCACCAAGAGCATCGAGATCGACGGGCGGCAGGTGCCGTTTAAGGCGAGCGCAGCCGTTCCGCGAATATATCGACTCAAATTCGGTCGGGACATCTTTTCCGACATCGACAAGCTGGTAGACGCTACCCAGGGCGGCGACGCGGCGGAGTCGACGCTGGATGTGGAGACCCTGACCATCTTTGAGGACGTGGCCTACACCATGGCGAAGTACGCCGACCCGAGCGCCCCGGAGACGCCGGAGGAATGGCTGGACACGTTCGACATGTTTTCGATCTACTTCATACTGCCGCAGATCATCGATCTGTGGCGGTTGAATACGAAGGTCATGGTCGAAAGCAAAAAAAAAGCCGAGAAACCACCCGACCGATGACCACGCCATTGTTCCTGCTGCGCTGCCTGCAGATCGGCATGAGCCTGGGCGACCTCGACCTGGTCACCGAGGGGATGGTGATCGATATGGCTAACGAGCGGGCGAACGACGATGCCGAGTGGGACGAGCTGCCCACTCAGGAAGATTTTGACAATTTCTGACGGGGAGGCTGAACCGATGGCGCGGAAGCAGATACAGGGTATCACCATCGAGATCGGCGGCGATACCACAAAACTACAGGACGCGCTGAAGGGCGTTGAAAGCAAGCTGAAGGACACCCAGGCCGCCCTGAAGGATACCAACCGGCTGCTGAAGCTGGATCCCGGCAACGTGGAGCTGTTGAGCCAGAAGCAGCGGCAGCTGACGGACGCGATCAGCGGCACCGAGGAGAAGCTGCGCACGCTGAAGGACGCGGCGAAGGAGGCCGAGCAGCAGCTGGCCGACGGCACCATGTCACAGGCGCAGTTCGACGCCCTCCAGCGGGAGATCGCCGACACGGAGCAGCAGCTCAAGGGACTGAAGGGCGAGATGTCCGACTTCGGCTCCGTCACCGCTCAGCAGATCGCCACGGCTGGGGGCAAGGTGAAAGAGTTTGGGGACAAACTGACCGGAGTGGGCACCGCCCTGACGAAGTATGTCACAGGCCCAATCGTGGCTGTGGGTACCGCCGCTGTGTCTGCGTTCACCGAGGTGGACGACGGGCTGGACATCATTGTCAAGAAGACCGGAGCCACTGGCAAGGCGCTGGGGGACATGGAGGAGTCGGCGAAGAATTTGGCCACCTCCATCCCGACGGACTTCCGGACAGCCGGCGAGGCGGTGGGCGAGGTCAACACCCGGTTCGACCTGACGGGCAAAGAGCTGGAGGACCTGGCCGGGAAGTTCATCAAGTTCGCCGATCTGAATAATACGGACGTGGTGTCCTCCATCGACAGCGTGCAGGCCGCCATGGCGGCGATGAACGTTGGCACCGACGCTGCCGGGGAGTTCCTGGACATCCTCAACCGGGCCGCCCAGGAGACCGGCACGGACGTGAACAAGCTGACTGGCGACCTGACTGCAAACGCTACGGCGCTGCGCGAGCTGGGCTTCGGGTATAACACCGCCGTGGGATTCCTGGCGAACCTGAGCAAGCAGGGCGTGGACGCATCCTCTGTGATGACCGGCCTGAAAACGGCGCTGAAGAACGCCACCAAGGACGGGAAGAGCATGGGTCAGGCCATGCAGGAGCTGATGGGCAAGATCAAGGGCGCGAAATCCGAGACCAAGGCCATGCAGATCGCGTCCGAGCTTTTCGGCAGCAAGGCCGGCCCTGCGATGGCGAAGGCTATCCGGGAGGGTCGGCTGTCCTTCGATGCGTTTACGAACGCGGTGGAGGACTACGGCGACAGCGTTGAGAACACCTTCGAGGCAACGCTGGATCCCATCGACCAGTTCAAGACCACGCTGAATGAGTTGAAGATCGTCGGCATGGACCTGGTGAACGCCGCCGCGCCATTGATCACGAGCGTGGCTAATGGGCTAAAGAGCGCCGTGTCCGGCCTGCGCGCTGCCTGGGAGGGCCTGTCGCCCCAGATGCAGGAGACGATCATCAAGCTGGCGGGCGTGGCCGCTGCCGTTGGCCCGGTGCTGGCCATCGGCGGCAAGCTGGTGAGCGGCATCGGAAACCTGATGATGCTGGCCCCGAAGCTGGTGTCTGCTTTTGGGGCAGTGAAGACGGCGCTGTCGGCGCTGTGGGGCGTGATGGCTGCCAACCCGATCGCGCTGATCATCGCGGCCATCGCCGCACTGGTCGCCGCCTTCATCTACTGCTGGAACAACGTCAAGGGGTTCAAGGAGTTTTTCCTGAACGCCTGGGAAGCCATCAAGCAGGGCGTGAGCAACGCCGCCGACTGGATCCGGAACGCCCTCCAGAACATCGGCGACTGGTTCAGCAATTTGGGGCAGAACGCTTTGAACTGGGGCCGGGACCTGATTCAGAACTTCATCAACGGCATCAAGCAGATGTGGGAGAACGCAAAGCGAACGGTGAGCGACTTCGCCCAGATGATCAAGAACTTCCTGGGCTTCTCCGAGCCGAAGGAAGGGCCGCTTTCGAACTTCCACACCTATGCGCCCGATATGGTGCGGCTGTTTGCACAGGGGTTGAAGGACAACCAGCAGCTGGTGGCCAACCAGCTGGCGCAGACGTTCGCACTGCCGGAGCCGACGGTGCCGACAGGCACTGTTGGCGCGCAGGCCAATGGCGCCAGCGAGTTCACCACGCCGGTGAACGGCCTGCGACCCATTGACATTACCTTTGTGATCGACGGCGCGCAGCGCTGGGTGTATCGGGCCAATCAGGCCGAGTCCCAGCGGGTGGGCATCCAGTTGGGATGAGGTGAAGACCATGTTTACAATCGACGGCGTTCAGTATAACGTGGAGTGCTCCATCGAGCGCACGGCGGAGATCAAGCTCAGCGACATCAGCGGGATGCTGATGGACGGGCACATTTTTAATGATGTGCTGGGCACGTACTACAGCTACGAGGTCCGGTTGACCATGCCGCTGCGCAACAAGGGCAGGTATGGGAACTTGATCGAACAGCTGACCGAGCCGGTGGAGGGGCACACATTCGTGCTCCCATATAACAACGACGCCCTCCAGCTGACCGGGATTGTGGAGGCCCCGGAGGACGTTTGGAAAAAGCTGCCCAGCGGCTACACCTACTGGGACGGCCTGCGCTTCACGATCAACGCTAACGGCCCCACCAAGGCGCTGACGCTGGCGGAGGCCATCAGCCGCGGCCTGACGCCGCTGCCGGACGTGTACGACCCGCAGATCGGAGACACCTACACATTCACGGTAGACGGTTGGGAAGCGGCGTCCAGCTATCCTGACGCGGACACCACCGCGTATTAAGGAGGGGCTGTCCGTGTTCATTGAAATCGACTGGATTGAGTCCTATGATCCTGTCACCGGCGAGGTGGTCATGGGCGGGGGCGAGTACCCCATCAAAAATCTGCAATTTGCGCCGCAGGCCGATCTGACCGGCGAGACGCTGCCGGTCAACGAGTATAGCTGCGAAGTGATTACCACCGACGACATTCCGATTGACACCCTCTATTGCCTGCTCTACGACGGGAGGCGGCAGTTGTGGGCCTCCTGGCCGATGCGGAAGGTGGAGCGCATCAGCGACAGCAGCTTCCGAATCACCGCGACCTCTTGGCTATATTGGCTGGGATTTCAGCCGATGGACGCGAAGATGTACGACGGGGAGACTGTGGGCGCGGCCATCGCTGAGTGCTTTGGCAGCCGGGCTTACCTTGTCCAGGTCGGCCCGGGCATCACGTTCCAGACGCTGTCGGGCTACGCCCCGGCCCAGAGCGCCCGAGACCGGCTGACGTGGATCCTGTTCGCTGTAGGGGCTTATATCGTCGATGTGTTCCGGGACGACATGTATATTCGCCCCGTGGACAACACCCAGGCGGAGATTCCCTTTGGGCGAACCTTCATGCGACCGGCGATTACCGAGAACGACTGGGTGACGGAGCTGCGGGTCACGGCATACACCTATACGGCGGGGACGCCGCTCGACACCGACACCTATGTCACGGTGGACGGTGTGGACTACATCGTCACAGAGCAGGTGATTTCCCTGTCCAATCCGCTGGCCCCGGCTGACGCGCCGGAGAACGTCAAGGAATACAAGGACATCAACCTGGTGAACAGCAATAATGCCAACGCCATCCTGAATCGTCTGTCGGCCTACTGGTTTAACCGGACGGAGGTATCGCTGGACTGTATCAACAATAAGCAGTACCGGCCCGGCGACCTGGTGCTGGGCTATGTGCCGGACGATCTCGCGGTCGTCGGCTACATCCAGCAGGCGACCTTCGCGTTTGGTTTGCAGGCCCGGTCCAGGCTGCAGTTGATCGGCTGCGACCTGCAGCCCACTGCTCCGCTGACAGTCAACTATCTGTACAACAACAAGCGCATCGGGCGGGAGAAGTATATGTTCCCGGTCGGGTATGTATTCTCCATCGAGAATCCGTACCTCGACCAGACGAAAAAGGCCCGCCGGCGCATTTACCGGCCCACGACGCCCAATGCCGAGGGCACGATGGTGGACGGAGGCATGACCGTCAACGTGAATTATGAGATCGCGCTGGAGCTGTATCAAGGTATCCTCCACATCATCAGCGTGGACGGGGTAACGGAGCAGAGCAGCGGCGGCGAGCAGATTGGAGTGATTGAATGAGCCGGGCATTGATTACCGAGTCGTACCTGACTAACATCGCCAATGCCATACGGGCGAAAACGGGCAGCGACGACACATACACACCGCCACTGATGGCGGCGGCGATCGGCAGCATAGAGAGCTATCCGGAGCCCACAGGAGACGTGGCGATCCGGCAAAACGGCGTGGTCAACGTCAAGGACTATGCTACGGCCAACGTCAGCGTGCCGAACAGTTACACTCAGGGAGACGAGGGGAAGGTTGTGTCTGGTGGAGCGCTGGCTAATCAGACCAGCAGAACCATAAATGCCAATGGCACGTACAACACCACGAAAAATAATCAGGCTGTTGTCAACGTACCAAATAGCTACACCTATGGTGATGAGGGAAAGGTGGTATCAAACGGAGCACTGGTAAGTCAGACTCCGAGACAGGCGGCTATTACTTTCAACGGAACATATCAAACAAAAAATAATGACAGCGTTGTGGTCAATGTTCCGCAGACTGGTAGCAGCCCGACACTGATAACAAAAAATATAACCGCAAATGGCACATATGATGCTAACAACGATAATGCTGATGGTTATACGGGAGTAGTAGTCAATGTTCCTAACACTTATAGGGAGAGTGACGAAGGAAAAGTTGTAAGCAATGGTGGTCTAATTGCCCAGTCTTCTACTACAAAAACTGCCAACGGCACTTATGATACTACAGAAAACAACGAAGTCGTTGTTGCTGTGCCAAATACTTATGACGTAAGCGACGAAGGCAAAGTCATTGATAACGGCAGTTTGGTTGAACAGACAAGTACAACCAAAAATGCCAACGGCACCTATGACACCACGACAAACAACGAGGTTATCATAGATGTTCAGCCGACATTGCAGAGCAAGACTGTCACGGAAAATGGAACAGTCATGCCAGATACCGGATATGACGGATTGTCTGAGGTAGTAGTCGATGTAGCTGGCGGTGTGTTAATCACAAAAAATATTTCTGCAAACGGCACATATGCGGCAGTATCAGACAATGCGGACGGGTATAGCAGTGTAGTGGTGGATGTGCCGAGCGAGTATCTATCTTTTGAGTCGGGAGTAACTGAGATAGACGATGCAATTCTCGGCTACGCTAATACATCGTTTAATATCGTGTCGATTGAGACAGAAGCATAAGGGAGGTAGGCATATGTTGACAAGTAATGCGAAAAAACTGATGGCGGCAGCGTTCCTGTTTCCACCCGCAGGACAGAAAACTGATTACATAATTCCTATCAGGGATACAGACGGCAGTAGATATAACGCGAGGTTGAGTGACGGGGTATGGCCAGCAATAAACTATGACGGATACAACTACGGCATTAAGGCTGGTTCTGGCACGACGGCTCCAACTGAGGATGATTATAAGCTTGAATCATTCTTGGTCGATATAGTTGACAATATTAAGGTCTATCGCACATCGGGCAATGTAATGACAACAAGAGGCTATACCAACGATACTCCTTATATTACTTTTTCTATCACTGTAACCAACACCTCAGCAAATGCAGTAACGATCAGTGAGATAGGTATGTTCGGATGGGCGGCTGTTTCCATTGCCGGTACTGCCTCGATGACAACTGTTATGCTTGACCGTACATTGCTCGATACGCCTGTGACGATTCAGGCTGGTGACACTGGCCTTGTTACATATACAATATCTGGTATATGGAATGAATAAATACGGGGTGGTGCTTCAAAGATGGTGACTCAGAATTACAAAAACATATTGAAAGATATACTTCAAGGTGGGAGTAATATGTTCCCGTTTGGGGCCTATCCGATCAAAAGTGCAACCAATGTTACCCTTTACACAAATGGTAGTTTACCGGTTATTGACGATGTTTATTATGCACGCGGTATGGTAGCAAAAGGCACCTTCCGTGGCGGGGTTGTCATAGGTTCTGGGAATACCGAAGCAACAGTAAATGACTATTGGTTGGAGAATCAAATCAACGGTGGGTTCAACAGCAGAGTCATTGAAAAACATTACATGGACAATAACGGAAATAGCACTGTTTCATTTATTATTTTCGTTGTCAATACAAGCCAATCGAACATTACTATCAATGAAATCGGGTATGCAGTGTTGGTTGGTTGCTGTAGAGTACAAGGTGCAGCCGACGCTTCACAAAATACAAGTGCGATAGTGCTATTAGAGCGTTCCGTGCTTGACAGTCAATTCGTGATCGAACCCGGCAAAGGCGTAAAAATAGAATATATGCTGAAAACCGTGGGCATATATGGTGAACCAGTTTTGCCCACGGCGAGTGGACTAAGTTTTTAGAAAGGAGCGAAGATCATGATACGGTACATTGTGAACAACCCGGTAGGCTACGGCGGCAAGCAGTACGTAGAGATGGCGGGGCTGTCTACGGACAGCAAGCAGGACAGCAACCTTGTAACCGGTAGCCTGTTCCTCGAAGTGGACACGGGTAAGCTGTACGCCTTCGATGAAGTCGGCGGCACTTGGAACGAGATCGGAGGTTAAACATGAGCAGCATCAAGGCAATGGCGCTGGCGAAGATCGTCGGTGGGGGTGGCGGTGATGTGACTATACAGTCGCTCAGCGTCACCCAGAACGGCACATACAACCCCGGCAGCGGCAAGGCGTACAAGCCCGTTGTTGTTAATGTGGCGAACAGCTACAGTGTGGGGGATGAGGGGAAGATCGTGGTCAACGGGCAACTGATCGACAATCCTGCGCAGGGGGTGAATTTCTGATGGCTAATTACAAGGTAACGGACACGGAATTGACCAGTGTGGCTAACGCCATAAGGACAAAGGGTGGCACACAGGCACCGTTGGAATTTCCAATAGGTTTTGTTACTGCAATTGGGAATATTCCGACAGGTGGCGAACCAGTGTTGCAGAGTAAGACTGTCACGGAGAACGGAACGGTCACGCCAGATCAGGGGTATGATGGGTTGAGCAGCGTGGTGGTGAACGTCAGCGGCGGTGGCGGCGGGATAACATTTGTAACGTCTGCGGAGAGGGTGATTTCATGATAACGAAATATGCAAAAAAAGTATTGTCTGCGGTCCTGTTTGCGTATGAAAATATAAGTTTAATTCCAGTCAAACGATATGACGGGGATGTCGCGTACGCTTCTGCATACGGAGCATTTGGCAGTTGGCCTTATTCTATGTCAAGCATTACTTTTTTTTCAACTTCCAATAATTCCTCTGGAATTAAAATTGGGAGTGGAAGTGCTATACCAACAGAGGATGATTATAACTTGGATGAGTTGATTACAGACGGTGTAACAGGGAGCATAACATTGAATAGAAGCACAGACGAAAATGGGAATACAATTACTACCGCATTAGTTACTGTAACAAATAACGGAAACGCAGAAATAACTCTCACAGAGATTGGCTATTTTGTGCTTTTGAAATGTAGTAGTACCATAGAGAGTACCGCTTCGAATAATCAAGCTGTCATGATCGACAGAACCTTGCTTTCTGCCCCAATAATCTTGTCTACAAATGACACTGCAACTATTGAATACAAATTGTCAGGTATATGTGGATGAAGTTAATAATCTACAATTTGTAAAGGGAGCATATAAGATGGGCAAGAACATAACGATTCAAGAGGGCGGCATTGCCAAACAGATGACCGTCAATAAACTGAGAACCAATCTTGTAGGCTCCGGTACTTGCCTGTGGGTGCCGGAGGACGCTGTGCAGCTTACCACAAAAACCATCACCGAGAACGGCACATACAACGCCAGCAACGATGGCTATTATGGATATTCTCAGGTGATCGTGAGCATCCCAGATGTCGGAAAGGTAACGGGCAAGGACGGCGATGGCGACGAGGCCGTCGTGCACACCGACCCGGAGACTGGCAATCTGGTTACGGATAAGGTGCCGTCCAGCATTGAGGTTATAACGCCGCCGACAAACCCATACGGTATTTACCAAAACGGCCAAGCCATCAGCACCGAGGGCATGGTGGTCAAGGCGTATCTGGAGACAGGCGGGGAATATGGAGTTGTCCCAAACGGCGAGATAACGATTAATCCAACGACGGCAGTTTATGATGCGTCTACAGATGAACCGGCCGGTGGTATCGCTACATCTTCTCTTGAAACAAGCATACCACAGCCAATAGCGTTCTCCGCTAACTCTGAAATTACCTTTAGTCGAAGCGCTTATCGGGATGGTGTAAGGATACAAGGTGCAGCCACATACATAGATATTAAATCGCCTACAGGTGGTTCCATGATTGCCCTTAGTAAAACACGGGATGGCATGACTCAAACATACACGCATAGTGGCGAAAGCCGCACGCTATATCCGAATGGCAGTTTTGAAATAAACGGCAAAACAGTTTATTATGCTGGTTATTCTGTTTCAGGTCAGACTGAAGTCGAGTATTCTGGTGTAGATTATTCCGGGCAAACAGTAGACCAAAACAGCCAATGGACTATGGTGTGGGGTGATATTGAAGAAACCAGAGCTGGTTCACGCCAGACTATTACCGTTTCATGGCCCCGCCCGGGAGATGGCAAAGTCCTCGAAACGACATTTGAAATTCTTGTGAAATTCTTGTCGCCCCCGGATATACACCGGGCGGCGGGGAATAAAGGAGCGTGATACTGTGCTGACTGATAATTCCTATGGTAAATTCAAGTACATCCTGTACTACCCGGACAATGGCGACAATCTCCCGCTCATCGTCGTGCTCCACGGCAGCGGGGAGATCGGCTCTGACTTGTCAAAGCTCAAAAAACGTGAACCCTATCTGTCACTGAAAAGCGGCAAGTGTGCCCCGAATGCAATTATCCTCATGCCGCAGTTGCCGAAGGGCACATGGGGCGAGTACAAGTCCAGTCTGAAAGATTTGATCGACCACGTTGCCGAGGAACAGGGCTGCGACATGAAGAGGGTGTCCCTCACAGGTCATAGTCTGGGGGCAAATGGCACATTGGATATGCTGCTGGCATACCCGGATTATTTCAGCGCTGCATCCGTCCTGTCGCCGTGCAAGGACATAGGCGACAAGATGAGGCAGATTGCGCACGTTCCCATTTGGTTCCTCGCGGGGGAGAAGGAAAACAACTATCGCAAATACGCGATCAGTATGCACGACAGGCTGAAAAATCTGGGCGGCGAAACAAAACTGACGCTTGTTCCCGGCTATGGGCACCCCATCCAGTTTACGTGGGTGTCCGACGAATATCAAATGTTCGACTGGCTGGCGAGTTATCGGCTCGACCGATTCATCGTTGATATCAGCAAGCATCAGGGCAAGATCAACTGGGACAGGCTGGCTCCGCATCTGGCATTTTGCATTATCAAGGCCAGTGGCTTGTACGGGAATGGTTCTGACCCGTACTATGCCTATAACGTCGAGGGTGCGGTGTCTCATGGTGTTCCATTTCACAGTTACCATTTTTTGTACTGCGTGACCGAGGTACAGGCCAAGCGCGACGCAAAGTTGTTCTTCGATACAGTCAAGGCGGGTGGCAAGTGGCCGCTGTTCTGGGTGCTGGACTGCGAATCGCAGTGGGGTATAAAGGACAATCAGGCCGCGCCGATTGCCCGAATATTCGAGGACGAGCTGCGGCGATTGGCGCGGGAGCAGGGGCCGGGTGAAATCCAGGTGGCGATTTACGTCGGGCAGGAGATGTACAAGCGCTGGGCGTTCGATTATGACCACTTCGCATACCTGTGGATTCCCGGCTACGGAGAGAAATACAAACCGCCAATGCCGTGTGATATGTGGCAGTACACGTCCAAAGGGACGCTGCCAGGTATCAACGGCAATGTAGATTTAAACAAACTCATGGGCACGAAGCCTATGAGTTTTTTTGTGGGCGAACCCGACCCGACCGACGAACCGACAGATGGAGGTGAATCACAGATGTTTACTGGCAAGGAACTGGCTGCGTACTGCGAGACGATGTACGCCAATAAAGCCCACTTGGCTTATTGGTATGGTACATACGGCAACGTATGTACCATGAAAAAGTACGAATCGAAGAAGAAGCAGTACCCCGACCACTACGGTTCCTCCCGCACCAAGGGCTACATGAAGGACATCGAACAGGGGCGGCGGTGTGCGGATTGCGTGGGCATGATCAAGAGCTTTTTCTGGACGGGCAACAAATACGACACCGACCCGAA
>Ga0326511_10000977_pt1 | contig 24363 bp, 29 predicted proteins | sample 0_2496_0518_D_FD_203701 | JGI IMG/M metagenome (GOLD analysis project Ga0326511, IMG submission 203701) | Bovine rumen microbial communities from UC Davis, California, United States - 0_2496_0518 | ecosystem: Host-associated > Mammals > Digestive system > Stomach > Rumen | place: USA...
GTAATCTTCACTCACTGGCTAAAATTCACCCGGGTGGTCAAAACGGAGCGGAGAAAGTGAAAAAACGGTTACAAAATTTTTACCGTCACTTTGATTAAAAAAATTTTTTCGAGCTCCGAAACGCATTCCAGGAAACGGCCAATTTTGCCGTTTGAAATTTTTCGATTTTTTTGCATTTTGCGGGAGGTGAGATTGTGGTCTCCGCTGACGTGGTAAGAAACTCCGATGAGAGAGTCCGAAAAGAGATTGAGGTCCTGTACAAGCAGACCGCATTCGTGTCCCGGAAACTGCGGGAGGCGCAGAAGGACCTGAAGGGCCAGACGCTGACAATCGAGTATGACAACGGCGGCGGGCAGAAGGGCATCCGGGAGAATCCGGCATTCACCGCATACGAGAAACTGCTGAACACATACACCAGGGCGCTGACGACACTCACCGAGCTGATCGGCGAGAAGCAGGTTGAAGACCTGCCGTCTATCGACAGCTTCCGGAACAAGATCAGGTTGGTGAAATGATCAAGGGACATATTGAGCCGAGGATCTTCACGCCGCCGCTGCGCAAGCTGACGCGGAAGACCTCACTCGGTTATGACTTCATAGACTTCTGCGAGGCCCTGGACCAGCCTTTGCTCGAGTGGCAGAAATGGCTCAGCATCCATGCGCTTGAGATCGTGGGTGATCTGTCAGGGGACTGGTCGTTCCGGTTCCGGTACATCATCGTCTTGGTCTCCAGGCAGAACGGAAAGACATACTGGTTCAAGCTGCTGGGCCTGTTCTTCAATTACGTGCTGCAGACAAAGCTCGTGATCGGGACGGCGCAGAACCTGGACAAGGCAAACGACACGTTCGAGGAAGCGGTTGACCTGATAGAGTCAACGCCGATGCTCGACGCAGAATTCATCAAGGCGCTGAGGGGCGCGGGAAAACGGGAGTACATCCTGAAGAATGGCGAACGATGGAAAGTCGTTGCGTCAAACAGAAAAGCACGTGGCTGGTCATCGGATCTGATCCTGATGGATGAGCTGCGAGAACAGACAAATTGGGAAGGCTGGTCAGCTGTTTCAAAAACAATGCTGGCACGGCCTTCTGCCATTCTTGTGGCAGTTTCCAACTCCGGCGACGCAACGTCCGTCGTGCTCCGCCGGCTGAGAATGCAGGCGCACGCTCAGCTCGGGGATCCGGACGGCATTGCGGACAAGAAGGACGCCATGGGCGGCGAGGATGTGGACGATTCACTCGCGCTGTTCGAGTGGTCCGCAAAACCGGAATGCGACATTAACGACCGGGAAGCCTGGGCGCAGGCAAATCCTTCACTCGGCTACGGATTCCTGACAGAAAAGGCCCTCGCCTCCGCACGCTCGACGGATCCGGAAGACGTATTCCGGACAGAGTGCCTCTGCCAGTGGGTGGAGAGCCTGCTGCCGGAGCCGTTCCCAGAGGGCGCATGGGCAGCCGGTGTGGATGAGAAATCCAGAATCGCGCCGGAGTCGCCGCTGTACTACGGAATCGACCTCAGCCAGGACCGCAAATGGACATCGATTGCAGTGTGCGGCATGAGGGAAGACGGCAACTATCACATCGAAGTTGCAGCCAGAAGAACCGGAACCGAATGGGCAATCGACTGGTTCAGGGCCAGAGCGGTCAAAGGACCGATGAAGCTGGCGTTTCAAAGCCGGGGCGCACCGGTGTCAGGACTGGCGGAGCAGATCTGCACAATCCGAAACATCGAACGCATTGCCATCGAAGGATCTGACCTTCCGACCGGCTGGGGAAGGTTCTGGGACGGCATCGCCGCGTCGGCGCCGGTCCTGCCGGGCGAAACGCCGCGGGGCGGCGTGAAGATCTTCCATCTCCCGCAGCCGGTCATGGACATTGTCGCCGGCACGATGCAGGTCAGAAACCTGGGCGGCGGAGCGGAGCTTCCGGACCGCGTCAAGAGCGCCGGCGATATCTCGCCGCTGTTCGCCGCGGTAATGGCATTCACGGCGGCGACAAGGATAGATCAGAGCAAAGTGAAACTATACGAGAGCGCCTATGCAAACGGCGCTCCGCTGGTTTTTGTGTAACGAAACAGGGAGGCAGATGATATGCCTAAAATTTTACAGGTCCTTCGAGCTCTGCAGGGAGGGAACCGATTCAACATCATTCTCACGCCGGAACAGAGCCCGATTGTCGACGGACTGACGCCGAGGATGCTTTATGCCACGCAGGCGAATCTGCACGCGGTGATTTCCTTCCTGGCGGATTCAATTGCTCAGCTGCCGCTGAAGGTCTACATCCGGGACGGGGAAAACGAACGAAGAAGGGACAGAACGTCCAGGGCGGCCCGACTGCTCTACAGGCCGAACGCGGATCAGACAAGCTATGAGTTTCTGAATGCTCTGGCGACGGAACTGCTGCTGATGGGCATCTCTACGGTCTGGGTTCTTCCGGATCCTGACAGTGAGAGCGGGAACCAGCTGCGCATCATCCCGAAAGAATGGATTGTAACAACGGAGCGAGAAACCAACTATGCGCCGGACATGCTGCGGGTAACAGCCGGCTCGGGAAGCTATCTCGACATACCGGCCACGGAGTTCACGCAGTTCCGCATGTATTCACCGGGGAATCCGGGCGGCTATCAGTCGCCGATTTCAGCGCTGAAGCAGACGCTGTCCGAGCAGATTCAGGCCGACAGGTTCCGGACAGAGATCTGGCGAAGCTCCGGACGGTTCAACGCCTACATCACAAGGCCCGCGAACGTGCAGCCCTGGGACAATGAAACGCGGTCGAATTTCGTCAAGATGTTCCGAGAGAACTGGGGCCGAGGCGGAGAGAACGCAGGGAAAATGCCGCTGATGGAAGACGGCATGGAGATCAAGCCCTATCAGTTCAACGCGAAAGAAGCCCAGTACGCGGAAACGAAACAGCTCAGCCGCGAGGACGTGGCAGCAGCATACCACGTCAACCCGGCGCTGATCTGGCACACCAGCAATCAGACATACGCCAGTGCGAAGGACAACGCACGTGCGCTGTACGCCGACTGCCTGGGGCCCATCATCCAGATGCTTCAGCAGAGGATTAACGCCTTCCTGCTTCCGATGATCGGAGCGGACCCGAACACCTACGTGGAGTTCGACCTGACGGAGAAGCTGAAGGGCAGCTTTGAGGAGCGGGCGTCCATCATCCAGGCTTCCGTCGGCGGGCCGTGGCTCACCAGGAACGAAGCCAGAGCGGACAACAACCTGCCGCCGATCGACGGCGGGGATGAGCTGATTGTGCCTCTGAACGTGATTTCAGGCGGCCAGGCGTCGCCGCAGGACACGCACATGCAGGAACGGCCGCCGGCACCGCCGGGCAGACCGGCAGAGAACGGCGTTATCGAATTTCCGATCAAGTGCGGCTGTGAGGACTGCAGGAAAGAAAATGGAACTGCAAAGACTGATCATCCGGAAGTCCGGGAGGAAAAAAGCGAGGAGCCGGGAAAACAGACTCCGGCAGAAGAACCGGAACGCAAAGAGCCAGGAGAAATCCGAATCAAGGGAAAATCCGATCGGGACGAAGATGAGAACACCGCAGCAGTCCTGAAGAAGTTTTTCCGCCGGCAGGCCGCGTCTGTACTCCCGAAGATCGGGGCAGGACGTGAAGCCTGGTGGGATGAAGACCGGTGGAACGAAGAACTGGCCAGCGATCTCGAACCGGCTGTGAACGGCATTGCGGACAGCCACGGGAAGAGCGCTGCGGCGGTCATGGAGACAGAATACTCGGAAGCGCGGACTCGCGCATATCTGAAGAAACTCACTGAGGGCAGGGCAACAGCAATCAATGCAGCCACCAGGGAAAAACTGCAGGCTGTGATCGACGAAGAGGACGAAGAGGAAGAACCGGCAGACGTGTTTGAAAAACGCGAGGACGTGGATTCGGACACGCTGGGGAAAGCTCTCGCGACTGCTGTATCGTCCTGGGCCGTCATTGAGGCCTGCAATCAGGCGGAGGAACAGGGATACCGAAAAACAGTGCAGAAAGTGTGGGTCACAGGGGACAACCCGAGACCGTCTCACGCGGCCATGAATGGACAGACCGTACCGATCCATGAAACATTCAGCAACGGCGCACGCTGGCCGGGCGACGATGTGCTCGGTCCGGAAGAAACGTGCGGATGCAACTGCTCGACGGCGGTTGTGATCTCCTGACGGGAGAAGGAGGCAAACAATGAAGCATAAAACGAAAGAGTTCAGCGTGAAATACGCGGACGAAGGAAACGGCAAAATCGAAGGCTACGCATCTACCTGGATCCGGAAAGCGGATTCCTATGGAGACGTGGTCAAGCAGGGCGCTTTCGCCAGGACGCTCAAGGAGCGGTGGAACGGCGGAAAAGGGATTCCGCTGCTGTGGGCGCACCGGATGGACGACCTTGCGGCGTTCATCGGGAAGGCGGACGCGGATGAGGATGAGAAGGGCCTGCACTTTGTCGCAGAGTTCGACGATACGGAAGAGGCGCAGCGCGTCCGCGAGCTGTACAAGGACGGCCGCCTGAAAAGTTTCTCATTCGCGTATGACGTCAAGGCAGCGGGGCAGGTCACTCTTGAAGACGGCGCAAAGGCAAACGAGCTTCAGGATCTCGACCTGTACGAAATCAGCTGCGTCACGGTGCCCGCGAACGATGACGCGAACGTGCTGGACATCAAGTCCGGCAGAAGGAACAGCAAGTCCGACGCGGACAAGCTGGAACAGGCCATCATGCTGATTCGGGATGTTCTCGGTCAGCTTGAGGACGCAGACGAACCGGATAACGGAGAGGACAATGCAGAAGACAACCCGGCGGGGGAGGATCAGAAGCAGAGCAATCCGAAGAAGGCAAAGCTGCTGGAATATATCGAATCTTTGAAAACGGAGGATTAAAAGCATGACTCTGAAAGAACAGCTGGCCGAAGCGAAGGCCAGACTCAGCGCCCTGAAAGAGCGCATTGAGGCGGATGACGCAGACGCCATCGCCGAAGCGGAGAAGATCCAGAAGGAGATCGAAGAGAAAACCGCAGAAATCGCGCAGGCAGAGAAGAAGGCAGCTCTGCTGAAGGCCATCGGCACCAAGGAAAAGGAGGACAACACCATGCCTGAGAAGAAAAAAGCCGCCACGCTCGGCGATGCTTTTGTTGAAACCCTGAAGGCCAAGGGCGAGATCGGAAAGCGCTTTGATGTGGCGGCTCCCGCCTTTAAGGCGGCCACTGACACCCAGACCAGCCCGGCCGGCGCCGTGGACTTTGCGACCACCTTTGACCGCAATGTCGTGACCGGCGCCCGCACGCCTCTGGTGATTCGTGACCTGTTCGGCGCGGAGCAGATCTCCGGAAGCACTCTGGTATATCTGATCGAGGGTGCGATCCAGGGCGCTCCTGCGGTGACCGCTGAAGGAAACGAGAAACCTCAGATCCATTTTGCGGATCCGACCCCCAAGACCGTGAGCCTGGCCAAGGTGGCCTGCCACATCAAAGAGTCCGACGAGTATATCAACGACTACCCCTTCCTGGCTTCCGCCATCAACGGCCGCCTGCTGTATGAGCTGGGCCTGGTTGAGCAGGGCAAGCTGGTCACCGACCTGCTGGGCACCTCCGGCATCCAGACCGGCACCTATGCCGCCACCGGCACCGCCACGGACATCGCCGACGCGATCCTGCAGGCTGCCATGGATGTGCAGGCGCAGACCGGCTTTGCGGCTGACGCCATCGCCATGAACCCCGCCGACTGGTACATCCTGCGCGTGGGCAAGGACGGCGACGACCGCTACTATGGCGGCGGCTACTTCGGCGAGCAGTCCGTTCCGAACATCTGGGGCATTCCGGTTTGTGTTTCCGCTTCCATCACCTCCGGCACCGTGGTTGTCGGCGCGTTCAAGACCTGTGCGTCTGTCGTCACCAACGGCGGCGTGAGCGTCGAGGCCGTCAACACCAACGAGGACGACTTTGTGAAGAACCTGATGACCATCCGCGCCGAGGAGCGGCTGGCTCTGGCGGTGCGTCGGCCTGCCGGCTTCAAAAAGCTGACCAAGGCGGCGACCTGATAATCATGGGGAGGGGTAACACCCTCCTCTGCTTTTGAAAGGCGGTGAAACCATGCTGAAGATCTACGAATACAACGGCAGAACTTACCAGTTCGAAGAGGGCGAACAGCCTGCCGGAGCGGTCGAGGTCGGGGCCAAAGCCAAGGCGGTCGAACCGCCCAAAAAGGAAGCGCCGAAGCCCGCAAACAAAGCCCGGAAGGCGGCGACGAAATGAGCCTGATTACCAACTGGGGCTATACGCTCACAGACGCGGACTCGCTTACAGAGCTGCTGACCGACACGGAATACGACCATCTGACCGGATCCAGATACACGGAGGATGAGCGGATTCAGCCGAATATCCGGGCGGCGTCCAGCGCAATCCGGAATTACTGCGGATGGCACATCTATCCGTCACTGGCCTGCGAATGGAGCGGGCGCCTGGGCGGCGTCTCGCTGAACATCTCCGCAAACCATACGCGGCGAGGCTGGGAGCTGCTCATTCAGCTGCCGGCCAAATTCGTCACCGAGGTGAAGTCGGTTGTCATCGCAGGCGAAGAACTGGACAGCGGAAAGTATTTTGTCGAGCGGAACGGGATCCTGACCGTGCACGGCGTCCGTCCGACGGCATATCAGGATTATGACCCGATCGTCGTGCGATACATCGCGGGGCTCCCGTCGGGGATGATGGACGGAATCAGGGAGCTGGCCGCACATCGGGTCACGCACGCACTGGCAAGTTCCAACGGCATCACATCCGAGGCAGCCGGCGGCGTGTCCGTCACGTATAACACGAGCTGGGTCAACAGCGCGAGAGCAACGGCGCTGCCGGACGACAACAAGGAGGTCCTAGGACCGTACAGACTGCAGGGGGTGTTTTAAATGCTCCCTTCATTCTGCAAACAGAGCGTGATCAGGCTCCGGCCGACGACGCGAACGGTGCGAGGCTCGGAGATCTTCGACTGGTCCGATACGGACGAACTGACCATCCGAGGCTGCAGCGTGCAGCCGGCAGCAAGCACGATGACGGAAGACGGAAGGGAGCTCGGCGTGTCAGACGGTCTGACCATCTACATGCCGCCTTCCGCGGATGTCAAAGCCGGCGACCGCATCCGGTTTGAGGGAGCGGATTATGAGATCCAGGGCGAGCCGAGAATCTGGCCAAGCGTCGGGAATCTGGCTCACAAGCAGGTGAACGTCATGAGGTGGTACGGATGATCGAAGGACTGCAGCGCATTGAATTCAATTCCGCAGGATTCCGGGAAATTCTGATGAGCGGCGGCGTGCAGGGGCTTGTGACCGAAACTGCCGCAGACATCCAGGGCAGGGCCAACGCCAACATCCAGGAAGAGAGCGAAGGCTATGCCGTGGAAGTGATTGCGGGCGGCTACGGCGGCGGGCGCTGGGTCGGATTCGTCAGCACTACGGACAAGGCGTCCATGATCGCGGAAAGCGAAAACAAGGCGCTCACAAGGGCGGTGTTCTGATGGAAATCTACAGAAGCATCGACATTGAAGAGACCATCCGGACGGCTCTTTCCGGGCAGGGTCTCGCGGTCTACTGCAGGCCGCTGCCGCAGGAATTCGACCTGCCGTCCCTGCTTGTGCAGAACGTAGGCGGCTACAGCACAAACGACTGGGCGGGCCGGAACGTGATGGACACGTTCACCGTCACCATCGACAGCCGGGCGCAGACGGAAAGCGAGGCGCTGAGCCTGCTGCGGGACGCGATCGGCGTTCTTCAGGCGGTTGCGGCGGAGCAGTCGACGGCCATCGCCTACGTCGAAATCAATTCTCAATACTCATGGGGTCAGGATCCTGTAAGACCGGACCTCGCAATGTGCTCCGCAACGCTCATCATTCGGGCGCATACGGAGCACGTCAATGTTTAATTTGGAGGTAAAAGAACATGGCAAGCAATGACACCAAACTCGGTATCGGTCTTTCCACCGGAATGTTTTTCCACGCACCGAAGGGAACCGCGCTGCCTGCGTATCCGCTGGAACAGCTGGCGGCGGCGTGGGTGCATGTCGGCGACGTCAGCGCGGACGGCATTTCCCTGTCCATGGAGCGGAGCACAGAAGACCTGCGCAACTGGGCCAACCAGATCAAGCGCACGATCATGACCGAGCATTCAGAAAAGATCCAGGCGACCGTCATGGACACCACGCAGGAAGTGCTCAAGACGCTGCTGGGGGATGAGAACGTCACCAGCGAGGCGGCGACCACAGAGCATGGCGCGGTTGTGAAGGCGACGCTTTCGGGGGCCACGCTTCCGGATGATGAAGCGTTCCTGTTCCTGATGAAGGACGGAGACGACTCCATGGCGGTGGGATGCACCGACGGCCAGATTACGGAGATGGATTCCATCACCTTCGCACCGGGCGCCGCGATCACCTGGACGCCCACCATCACGGCGCACGGCGACGGCTGGAAGCTGATCATGGACAACGGACAGAAGACGACCTGACAGAAAGGACCTGACTGATGGCTGATTTCGTTCTGCAGAAACCTAAATCATTCACCTTCGCCCTGGAAGAGGGCGGCAGGGAATACACCTTGCCGCCCATGGCCCGGCTCACTTACGAGGATATCGACACCTTCGCGAAAATCAGGGACGGCGGCAGGAACCCGGGAGAACAGATGATCCTGACGAAGGATTTCCTGCTGAAATACTGCCCGGACCTGGAGAAGGAAGACCTCGGAGACGTGGCGTATGTCCAGATCTTCCGGGCATACTCGGAGCATCAGAACAATAACGGTGGAAAGCCGGGGGAAAAATAAGCCTCGCTGCGTTCATCCGTGAACACAGGGAGGCAGTTGAGCGGGATCTGTTGATCCAGACAGGGCACGAGCTGAGAGACGTCGGGCGCAGCCTATCATGGGACGCGCTCGGCGCCTTTGTGCAATATCTCAGCGAAGACTCCGCAACCGTAAGGGACGCGGAACCGGAGCTTGCCGCATGGGGCCAGCGAAGCAAAACAAACGCGCTGCTGGCAGATATCTATGATCTGCTGGCCATTATTAACACGAACCTCATTGCCATGGCGACACGGAAAAAGCAGAAGACACCGAAACGGTATCCGCGTCCGGGCGATGATGGGAAAAAACAGGAAAAACACATCGGCTCAGGCGCAATGCCCGCAGCCGATTTACACAAGTGGTTTGAAGAGAAGAGGCGAGAAAGATGGCAGAAGTCGCAAGAGCATATGTGACGATCATTCCGTCCATGCAGGGCGCACAGGAGACGATCACCAATGAGCTGACGGGCGCGTCGACGCCGGCGGGAAAAGCCGCGGGCAAAAAGGCCGGCAGCGCAATGGGAGATTCCATGAGCAAGACGCTCAGCAAAGTGGGCAAAACGCTTACGAAGAAGGTCACGGCGCCTCTGACCGCGCTCGGAGCGGCGGCGATTGCAGGCTGGACTTCGGTAGACGAAGGACTTGACACCATCGTCACCAAGACTGGAGCCAGCGGGGACGCGCTGAGCGAGATGGAACAGATCATGCGGAACATCACGACCGACATTCCGGTTGGTTTCGCAGACGCAGGCTCGGCCATCGGGGAAGTCAACACCAGATTCGGCGTGACGGGCCAGGAGCTGCAGAATCTGTCAAAGCAGTTCCTCCAGTTCGCGGAGATTAACGGCGTCGACGTCTCCAACGCGGTCGACAGCACGTCCAAGGTCCTGGCGGCTTTCGGCATGGACGCGGCAGAAGCGGGTCTGATGCTGGACGCATTGAATGTGGTCGGACAGCAGACGGGCGTCGGCGTGGACACGCTGTCGCAGCAGCTCGCCCTGAACGCCGCATCCTTCGCGGAACTCGGCATGAGCGCATACGACGCGGCATCTTTCCTTGGCCAGGTCGATATGGCAGGTCTGGACGCCTCTACCATGATGATGGGTCTCAAGACCGCAATGAAGACCGCGGCCAGCGAGGGAAAAGGCCTGAACGAGTCCATGCAGGACTTTACAAAGGTCATGAAGGGCAACGGGACCCAGGCGGAGAAGCTGCAGGCGGCCTATGAGCTGTTCGGCACGAAGGCCGGCGCGGCGATCTTCAACGCCGTGCAGAACGGCACCCTTGACCTGGAAAACCTCACGGGATCTCTGACGGAATTTGAGGGGTCAGTGGCGTCGACCTTCGAGGGGACGCTGGATCCGATCGATCAGATGAAGACGGCGCTTAACTCTCTGACGCTGATCGGAGCGGACCTTGTGAACGCGGCGGCACCGATCATCAACGACGTGTTTGCCGTGGTAACGCCGATGATTCAGAAGCTGTCGGAGGCGTTCCAGAACCTGAGCCCTGAGATGCAGGCGAACATTGTGAAATTCGGACTGGCTGCAGCTGCGGCCGGTCCGCTTTTGAGCATGGTCGGAAAACTGAGCGGCGGAATCGGCGGGATTGTCGGGAAGCTCGGGGGCCTCGGCGGAGGCCTCGGGAAGGTGGCCGGCGCGGCAGGCACGGCCACCACGGCGACCGGCACCCTGGGCTCAGGACTCGCGGCAGCGGTGCCGGGGATCCTGGCCTTTTCGCTCGGGGCGCTGGCGGTGGCCGCGGCGATCCGGATTATCGGACCATACCTGACCGATCTGGGCACCGCCATCGGCACCATCGTCGAGGCGGTGGGAGAGGCGGCGTCGGAGATCATCACAGCATTTGCGCCGGTGGCGGAAACCATCGGCAGCGTGGTGACGGAGGTTGTCGGCATCGTCGGAGAGACGCTTGTCACGGGAATGCAGACAGCATCCGACAGCATTACGCAGATCGTGTCGACCATCGGCGAGGCCATCACCGGCATTGTCGACAGCGTGAGCGGGACAGTGGACTCGCTGAGCGGGCTTGTGGAGTCGATCGGCGGTGCGGTCTCACAGATCGGAAGCGCGATCTCCGAAGTGGTGGGCACGGTGGCCAGCGGCATCACAGAGGTCGTGGGGCCTCTGGGCGATTCCATTTCCGGCGTGCTGGACACGGCACTGAGCGGCATCTCCACCGGAATTGATACGATTGTCACGGCGGTGGGCGAATCCATCAGCGGCATCACGGAGAGCTTCGCCGGCTTTGTCGAGAGCGTCGGCACCGCGGGAGAGAGCATCGGCACCGCGTTTGCGACAATCAATGAATCCATCGGCGGCGTCATCGAATCCATCGGCGGCGCAATCAGCGGAATCACGGACAGCATCGGTGGCGCCATCTCCGGCGTGCTGGATTCCATCGCGGGAATCTTTACCAGCATCGGAACAGGCGCAAAGGACGCGGGCGACGGATTCAGCGTGCTTGCCGATGCGGTGATCCGGATTGTCAACGACACGAAAATCACGGACCTGGCGGCGACGCTGAACAGTGTCGGCGACGGCATCAAGAGCATCACGAAAAACGCAAAGAACGCGCCTGCCGTCACGGCGCTGTTTGACAGCATATCCTCCGCAATGGGCCAGCTCTCCACCATCGGCACCACGGCGACGGACTCGCTGTCCAGCCTGGACCTGTCCAGCGGCTTCCAGACGGCGCTGAGCGACGCGGTCACGGTGGTGACGGAAGGCATCGCACAGCTGCAGAGCATCTTTGCGGCCACCACATTCAGCTTCAACACGCATATTGCTTTGCCGCACTTTACGATGAGCGGAAAGTTTGACGCGGAGAGCGGCTCGGTGCCGACGGTCAGCGTCAGCTGGTTCGCCAAAGGCGCGATCCTGACGGCGCCGACGATCTTCGGCATGATGAACGGGAACCTTCTGGGCGGCGGGGAGGCCGGCCCGGAGGCGATTGCACCGATCAGCGAGCTGAAGAAGTACCTGAACGCCGCGTCGGTGACAAACGTCTATATCGACGGCATCAAATACAACACGGACGAATATGTCGACTCGACAATCAATAATTTCGTCGAGACGATGGTCCGCAAGAACAAGATGTACGCGGGGTGAGCAAATGGCAATTACAGCAGCTAACTATCTGATCCGAAGCGCACTGAATGAAAACCTTGTGCTGCAGACAAGCGCCGGGTCCAAAAGCAAGGGCGCCGTCATTACAGCCGGCGCTCTGACGGAGCTTGACAATCGGTGTTACTGGAAGGTCACGGTTAAGAATACATCATACAACAACATCCAGAACATTAACGCCGGCGGAAGCGGGAACATGATAGCGGCAGCTACGGCAGGTTCAAACGTCATGCAGGGAGCGGCCATGAACTGGACGGTAGAAGCGTCCGGAAATACGATGACCGTAAACGGCGTAAGTGTTCCAACCTACTTCATCAAGACAGGAAGCCTGTTTGTGACCGTCCCGAACAACGGCGGGAATCTGTACCTCGCAGAGGCGCTCAGTGATACCACCAATCAGGAATTCTGTTTCGAGAGCACAACCTACGTCAATCTGAAGCTCGCAACACCGAGCGAGCTTCGGACGGAAGAAGGGAACACCTACATCATCGCTTCCGGGGCAAAGAGCTTTTATCCGAGCTGGAAAGCGGCAAAAGCCGCAACCATCTGGGAGATGCGGTACCGGACACGCTGCTGGGACATGGACGGAAACGCCGCGGACGACTGGAGCGGCTGGACCGCCTGGACGATGATTCAGGCCACGGCACAGCTGAACGAAAAGAAGAAGTATTCGGGCGTCATGGTGAGCAACACGGCCATCACGACGCCTGCGGGCGTGGACAACAGCACGTACAGCCGGGCGGCGGTACAGATCCAGGTGCGCCTGGTGTCGGCCACCACGGCGGCAAAGTACAACCATACGAGCAATGTCACGCACGGCGCGGCAGTAGACCAGATGATTAACCAGTGGTGCACGCCGAGCCTCAGCATCTCAACGGCGGTCTATTCGCCGGACGGGCTGGCGCTGGCCTACGCCACAAACTACACGATTCCGGGCAGCGCGATCACCATCAATAAAATCACGGACCGGACAACGGAAACGATCCTGCTGGAGGACTATGAGTTTGTGGGGCAGGATTACAGCGGCGTGCTGTACCTGAACTGCAATGAGCTGTACAGCATCCCGGCGGCGGGGGACTCACTGCAGATCGTGGCCACGATCATCGAGGAAAACCGCGTTGCCAAGAGGACAATAACGGTTAATCTCGCTGTCTCGTATGATCAGCACTGGGGACTGACCTTCACGCCGAAATATCTGATCACGGACCGGATGACCGTACAGGCGAAGGCACCGTCCTACGCAACCTTGCAGCTCTACATGGAGCGGCCGCAGCTGGACGGAACGACGCGCTGGGTGGAATGCGACAAAATCTCAGACGACGGAAATACCACCGTGTTTGAGTTTGCACCGCCGTACAACAACGTCCCGAATCTCATGTGGGTGGCGGTGGACAGCAGCGAGAACTGGACAAGCGCGCTTACCGTGCTGAGCGGCGCGACGGTGGACGGAGAGGACTGCAGCTGGTTCTGGATTGATCAGCAGGGGAATCCGAGAGTGGCCATCCTCAAATACCGGTCCGGCGGCCTGGTATCCCCGGCGGATACCATCACGCTGCCGGCAAACAAGTTCATCACCACGGGGCGCGAGTATCCGGTGTTCCGGTACGCGAAGAGCGTGGAGCGAGTGCTGGACGTGGAAGGCTCAATCCTGGAGGATGACGACGAATACTGCAGGCGGGAAGACTTCGAGGCGCTGGCCGCGGCAAACCACTGCATATTCCGGCAGCCGGACGGCAAATGGTATCAGGTGGCGATTACGGCCATCACGTTCACGCGGTACGCGAATTACACCGGCGTACTGATCAGTCAGGAGGCTGAGACAAGATGAGCATTGAATGGAGAGACTCCGCGAGGCGGGACGTGATCCGCTTCCAGATGATCGATCCGAACAACCTTGACATCGTATTCGGCGATCTGACCGACGTGCAGCTGGGGAGCAGCGAATTAACCTATGGTTATTACACGGACACACGATATTCCTGCGGAATCAGCTTTTTGAAGTCAAACAACTATGTGGAAAACGCCTGGGTGCGGATTATCCACGACGTCCCGGCGGCGGGATATTCCAACGAGCTGGGGACATTCGTCCCGACCAGCCCGAGCGAATCGTGGCAGGGCGCGGTTGTGGTGACGCTGGATCTGCAGTCGCCGCTTTGGGCGATCAAGGACGACCTGCTCACTGCAAAGTTTTCGATTGCCAAAAAGACAAGCATCATGTCGGCCGTCAAACGCGTGCTTGAGAATTGCAACAGACCGTATGTCCTGGCAAATCCAAACGACGTTATGACGGAAGAGCCGATTGTTTATGATGCGGGAGAAAGCTATTTGACGATTCTGCATGACCTGTGCGCACAATCCGGAAACCGGGCGGATATCGACGGACATGGTCAGATCGTGATTGAACCACTGAAAGACCACGCGTCCCTGACGCCATCCTGGACGCTGGACGCGGACGATCCTCGCGGAATGATCATCCAGGGGACGATCAAGATGGAATCGGAGATCACGGATCTGCCCAGCAGAATCATCGTGGTCAACGGAAACGCGATCGGCGTGGCGGACCTTCCGGACGGCGGCAGGTATTCGGCCCACCAGAGAGGATATGTCAAAGCCGAGAAGATAGACGACAAGACGGCGACCAACGCTTCCAAAGCAAATGCGGCGGCAATGAAGTATCTCGACAGCGCGTCCATGGCCGTGGTGTGGTCGATGGACACACTGTATTTTCCCGCACACACAGGGGAAAATGTGACGTTCATCCTGGACGGCGAAAAGCATATTTGCATGATTCAGGGAATTGACCCTGTGAGACTGGACACCATGACAATGGGACTGACGCTGAGAGAGGTGTTTTACGATGGATAAACTGGAAATGGCGAAGCAGCTGCTTGCTGACAAGTCAAAGACGAATCCGGGGCAGACGACAACCGCATACGGAACCGCAACGGCAGATTCGGCAGATGGTCTGGTGCTTGTAGATCTCGGCGGGGATACGGTGAGTCCGGACGACGAACAGAGCATCGAATGTGAAACCACGTTCAAAGTGTATGCCGGTGATGATGTCATTGTTTCACTCATCGGGGCAGACGGGGCCGGGAAAACGCCGATTGTCATCGGCGTGGTAGGCCGCGGAGATCAGATGCAGGGACAGCTGGACGGCGTTATCAATTATTTCTGGGCAGATGAATACGGCGTTCATGTCAGTACGGAGGAAAAAAGCGTGAGTGGGCCGAATGTGCTGCTTGATGCGGATTCGCTTGATATCCGGAAAGGTAACAGTGACAGCGAAAGTGACCAAGAAGTTTATGCGAGCTTCGGCAGAGAGGTCACGGTAGGCTCACGAGATTCGAGCGGCGCTGTCGGAAATTACAGTCAGGTCTTTGGAAACGATTGTATTGCAAGCGGCTACTATTCACACGCTGAAGGGTATGAAACTGAAGCGGGCGGTTATTGTAACCACGCAGAAGGAAACGGAAGCAAAGCAATCGGCGCATTTTCTCACGCTGAGGGATTTAACAGTAAAGCGAGCGGCAATAATTCCCACGCTGAAGGGTCTGAAACTGAAGCATCCGGCGAGAGCTCACACGTAGAAGGTGGCAGTAACAAAGCAACCGGCCAATATTCCCATGCTGAAGGAAATGGCACTGAAGCAACCAGAAAAAGCGCCCACGCAGAGGGATTTAACAGTAAAGCGATTGGCCACTATTCCCACGCTGAAGGATATGAAACTGAAGCATCCGGCGAGAGCTCCCACGTAGAGGGGTATTATACCAAGACGACAAATAATGGTCATCATGCTCATGCAGAGGGTTATGGCACGATAGCAAGAAGAATATATCAGCACGTTCAAGGAATATTTAACAAAGAGTCAGATCACATTGACATTATTGGAAACGGAACCACAGCAAACGCCCGTTCAAATGCCTACAATCTCGACTTAAACGGCAACGCGGAGTTCCAGGGTGAAGTATATCTCGGTGGTTGTACGCCGAACGGCGAAACACCATACCCAGCGGTCCGGTATAATACAGCAGAGCAGCAGAATCAGTATTATGACGGCTCCACATGGAAGAATCTCGGCGGCGGAATCGTAGCTTCCGGAGAAATTGCCGCAGGACAGTCGGAAACCTTTACGCCGGAGGCCGGAGGAATCTATATCCTCTATACGAAGGAATACAACTCATCCACATACGCATACAGAGGACACCGCGCCATCCTGTTCACAGCGCCGGAAGAAAGCCTGTTCGGAACGGCCGCGTGCGCACAGGTGAACATGGCAGCAAGCACGAACTCAGGATCCGCGAGAGCCTTTAATACGGACAGCACCGTAACCATCACGGCGAACAGCAATTACACTGTCCGGTACGCGATTGTACGAATCATGTAACAGGGAGGGAACAGCATGGCAAATCTTTCCATGGTCCGGGAGGACACCGCGTTTTTCAAATTCCAGCGACTGAACACGAGCGGAGAACCGATCACCACGCAGGCGCAGGCCGTGTATTTCACGATCAAGAAAAACTACAAGCAGGAAGACGTGGTCCTGCAGAAGAAGATGTCGGACATGACGTTCGATGCGGACGGAACGTATCATATCACAATCATCCCGTCGGACACGACCGATCTGAATTATGGCACCTACGTCTATGACCTGGAGGTCACCGACGCGGACGGCGGGTATGTGCAGACGATTGCAAGAGGGACGTTCACGATCGAGGAAGAAGTAACCTGGGAGGCGAACAAGACATGAACGAAGAATTGATAGAAGTCCAGGAAGAGCCGAGAGAGTCAGGAATCGAAGTGGTGAGAGAGCTGATCGGCTCGAACATCCAGATTGACCCGACGCTTACCATTGAGGGAGCGGCTGCCGACGCGAAGGCTGCAGGCGACAGAATCAGAGCTGTGGAGTCTGATGTGGATGATTTAACTCGCCAATTAAATGACGTAGAGGAAAACCAGATTCCTGAGTTAAAGAGCGCCTTTGATGTGGAGACGACTGACCCGTCAATCAATTTGCTTGATGCGTCTCAAATAGAGTCGGGGTGCTATTACTGGACAGATGGTAGGCATGATAGTAACGCTTATAACTCCACTCCGATGATAGCAGTAACGCCGGGTGACACTCTGTACTTACAGACTGGGTATCAAAATGCAGCAAGCCGCAGTAACAGAACCATGCGCTTTGTTATTGGGTACGATGAAAACAAAACAGTTATCACATCCGCAGCGCAAGGAAATGTTATATCGTACACCGTCCCAAACGGGGTATATTTTATCATCGCGTCCGCTGCTATCGACATTCTTGCCACAAGTGAATCTCCTGTGTTACTTGTGTCTGACACCGGGACAGTCCTTGATTACATCCCTTATTATCCCGGCGAAAAAAAGCTGGTGTTGAAAGCCGCAAACAATAATGACCCGCATATTAGAGAGATTGCGGAACAGGTTATTAATAGTGGAAAAGCTATTTTCACAGCGTCCGCCGCAACTCTTGCCGCAAACACGAACCTGATTTGTTGTAATGCGTGCGACAACAAAAAGAATGAGTATATCGAAGTGACGGCTCACTTCACTTCTTTTGGAGAGCTTACAATTGCACACGGCAAAGGCTCCTATATGGGAATGTATGTTACCATAACAGCTTCCAAAATCCAGATATACAACTACAACGGTACGCTCATTGAGGAATATGACCACGGGCTTACGCTGTCCGACTTTATCAACGTCAACATCTATACCAAAAATGACAACTCCTGCAGGTCTAAAATCAGCATCATGTCAGCGGGTGGTGATTATGCCGTTGAAACAAGCCGCTATTATTCCTGCCGTGCCGCCGTCCTTTGCAATGCCACTTTTGCAATGACGGATGTGGAAATGCGTTATACAGTAAACGACGCAAAAGAAGATGTATGGGTCTTTGGAGATTCATACTTATCTCTTGGTGACCCCAACAGATGGCCTGAGCAAATGGTGTCGAGCGGTCATAAAAACGCCTTGCTGTGCGGTTTTGGTGGCGCGATGTCTGCAAATGAAATTGTTAGTTTTAGAGCATTGATGGCAGTCGCAAGACCGAAATTTGTTGTGTGGGCGCTCGGAATGAATGACGGTGACAGCAGTACAGCCGTTAATGCAAACTGGAAAACCTATGTTGATGAGGTTATCGCAACTTGCGAAGAAAACGGTGTAACTCCAATACTTGCAACAATTCCTAATGTTCCGAACGTGATAAATACATTCAAAAACGACTATGTAAAATCCCTTGACTATCGCTATGTGGACTTTGCGAAAGCCGTTAACGCAGAAAGCACAGGAGCAACGTGGTATGCCGGTATGCTGTCAAGTGACAACACACATCCGACCGACCTTGGAGCGAAAGCACTCATGCGGCAGTTTTTGCTTGATGTTCCCGAAGTGCTTTATGCAGAGGAATAAAAGGACACATGGGAACGTTGAAGATTTTCGCCGCATGTGGCTGGACGTTAGTAATCATTTCCCCATTTGTATGGAGATACATTTTTAACAAATGGGATAACGGCAAATAAAAGGCCTAAATAAGTGACGAACAGCTTAAGTAAAATCTTTCGTAATCTCACGTAATTATCTCGTGAAAAATCGTGCGAATCATGAGATAGGCACGAGATAACCGCCAGCTCAGGCGGGATAATATGAGACAAAAGAAGCGCAGTGCGGACGAGAGCTTCTGCCAAGAATGGCCTTCCGGTCACTCCGCGACACAGACTGCCGTAGCTCAGTAGGCAAGAGCCATAGGGTCGGGGGTTCGAGTCCTCCCGGCAGTCTGACTTTTCAAGAACATTTCAAAACCTAACAAGGAGGGATGCCGAAATGCTACTTGTTTTCGTAAAAATCGCTGCGGGCGTGTGCGGATTATTCGCTGGTTTGCTCATTGCATTCATCGCTACAAAGGATAATCGCAATTTCAACGACGGTTATAATGCAGCAGTCAGAGACATCATGCGTTATGGTTTCTACTACGAAAACGGGGAACGGCACGAGGTCGAGAACATCCGCCTTTGGAGCGACTGAAGAGGCTGAGTACAGGAGGGAAGCCGATATGCTACTCGTCAGAATCATGACCTATATTGCCGTGGTGGCAGCAGTGGCCATTCTGGTGGCCGGTATCCGGGGAGGTGGTAGAGGTCCATGAGCATGGACATGTCGCAGTTTGTGATTCCGCAGAAATGTGAGATCCCAGATGGCGCCTGCGGCGTCTGGCAGATTCCGGAGCTTGACATCTCTATCCCCCTTTACAAGGGAGCGGGGCTGGCGAAAACGCAGGCGATTATCGATCAGGTCAACAGCGCATCAATCAGGCAGTTTGGAGCCGGACGGATCATAGAGGACCACGCCGGCAGCGAAGCAGGCCGAGGGCACTGGCAAATCGGAAGAATCACGCCGGACACGGTCGGATTCCTCATCCTGCCGGGCAAGACTGAGCGATACATCTGCAACCGGGTTGTCAGAGCGTATCGGCTCAGCTCATGCTATACGGTTGACGGTGTTGGGGTTTATCCGAGATCGGCAACAGACATCCTGTGTGTGGGCTGCGCAACCAGTGACGCCTCGGAAGTTTACATCGCCGCATTTAAGTTCAAGGGCATAATGCCGTAGGAGGGACAATGACGGACATCAACCGGAAAGCTCTGTACATTGCGCAGGAATGTTTGAAGGCCGGAATGACGGTGGCGGGAGCTGCCGGCGTCCTGGCAAACGTAGCAGCAGAGAGCGCATTCAACCCGAGGAACCTGCAGGACACCTATGAGCGGGCGCTCGGATACAATGACGACAGCTACACAGACGCGGTGGACAATGGCACATACCAGGGATTCACGCGGGACGCTGCCGGATACGGCCTTGCACAGTGGACCGCCGGAGACCGCAAAGCAAAGATGCTGACTTACTTCAAGCAGCGCGGGAAAAGTATTGGTGACTTTGAGTTGCAGGTCGAGTATCTGATACACGACATCCGGACGTTTTACAACAGTAAACCGTGGAAGACGTGCATCAGCAGCAACAGTCCGTATGACTGCGGGTATGCCGTCTGCAAATACTATGAGATCTGCGACAACCTGGAAGCGTCGTCACAGTACCGCGGCAATCAGGCCAAGGAAAAATGGATGGGGTTTATCCAGGCGTCACTCTCGAGCGGTCTGGCCGTGGAGCCACCGATGGAACCGGAACCGATCAAGGTCGATGATGAGGGAATCCCAATTCCACAGACATGGCCGCCGAGGAACATCGATGCGAACTGCTCAGGCTGGCCGGAAGTGTGGCTGCTTCAGTCGCTGCTCAGGTGCCGCGGCTACAACATCCTGAAGGATGGGATCTGGACGGAGGAGCTTACAAGAGCGGTGCGGATCTTCCAGGGGGCAAGCGGGCTCATGGCCGACGGTGTCGTGGGACCGAATACCTATATCGCATTAGGGCTGGACAAAGAAATATTCAAAAAAGAATAAAACTATTCCAAAAAGAATAAGGAGGACAGAGCATGAAACCCGAAAGAGAACAGACCGAAAAGAAGAACGCTGAGCGTTACCTGGTAGTTGCCAAGAACTGGATGCCCATGACCGTATGGGCGGAGACCTTCGCCGATGTGCTGAATGAGCTGCAGGAAGATGACATCATCATCAGCGACAACGACATCATCAGCATCACAAAGCTGGACTTCAGGGAGGAAGAAGAATGAATGCTCCGGACAAGGCAACAGAGATCAAGGCGGCGGTCGCTGCCGTGATTGCGTTCATGACAGCCCTGTGGGGCTGGCTCGGCTGGGTGGTGATCATCTGGATTGCGGCAATCCTCCTGGATTACATCTCCGGGAGCATGGCAGCACGCCGGGAAAAGAACTGGTCCAGCGCAATCGCCCGGGATGGACTGTGGCATAAGGCCGGCGAGATCTTCGCGGTACTGGCGGCGGCGCTATGTGACATTGCCCTCAAGGTGATCATGGAAAGCTCGGGAATAAAGCTGCCATTTGAATTCACGGCATTTATCACTCCGGTGGTGTTACTCTGGTATATTTTGACAGAGGTGGGCAGCATCATTGAAAACGGCGGACGCCTGGGCGCGCCGGTACCGAGCTGGTTCAAACAGAAAGTTGACAATGCAAAAGAGGCCATCGACCACGATCAGAGCGGGGATAATGATTCGGCTCCGATGATTGAGGGCGATGTCGTAGGCAGGCACGAAAAACAAGACGAATGAAAAGAGAGCAGCGGATCCGTGATGGTTCCGCTGCTCTCTTTTCATTTTCCGGTCATTCGACCGGGCGGGGAAGGACGATGCCGAGAAGGCCGCCTGCGAATATTATGGCGGGTTCGACAATCGTCTCGATTGGTGGTCCACTCGCCGCGGAGGTCGAACTCTCGGGCAGGTCGTCGTCAGGGCCGGGGCAGCCTTTCTCTCCGTAGCTCTCGAGCATCTCAATGTATGAGACCTGCTTCCCGCCCTTCACGTTATAGTAAACGATGAGCTTGTCGTCGTACACAAAGACAGAATTGACAAGCACGTCGATGATCCGACGCCGGAAGGCCATGTCGAACAGATCACCCTTGCAGAAGGAGCGGAGCCAGTCGACGATTTCGTCTTCCGTCAGCCGGATCTTGTTCGCGACGCGCAGCTTGGCAAGATCGACCTCGAGCGCTTCCTTTTCATCCGTGAGGCGTTCAATTTTGTCATACAGAGACGCCCGGGCGCCTTTGGGCAGATCGACAACGGCGTCGATGTACTTCTCAATCTCCCGGCCGAGAGCGGCGATCCGTTCCTCCAGCTGCCGTACCTGATCGGAACCGAACTCTTTTTCGTACTCGGCCACGACGGCCGCGGCGATCTTCCGCACTCTCTCAGGAGCCAGGATATAGGCGACGGTCTGCTCAACGACATACCACTCGAGAAAATCCTTCTTTTCGTGCTTTTTCGTGCAGCCGTTCCGGTGCTTCCGCCTGCCGGTGCACTGGTAATAATACCAGGTGTTCCCAGTCTTCCCGGTGCCGGAGACGCCGTGCATCGACTTCCCGCAGAGACCGCAGAAGACTTTACCGGTCAGAAGATACTCGACATCGGCTCCGGCCGGAGCCTTTGCGCCGCTGCGGTGCATCAGATCAAGACGGGCCTGCACACGCTCCCAGGTGGGCCGGTCGATGATCGCCGGACAGCCGCCCTCGACGCGGACGCCGGACTGCTCGAGGACGCCGACATACTTCTCGGACCGAAGAACACGGTGAATCGCGTTATGATCAAGCGGCTTTCCGTTCCGGTTCCGGAAGCCGCGCCGGTTCAGGTCGTCGATGATCTCCCGTTTCGAGATCCCGTCGGCGTACTGCTCGAACATCTGCCGGACATAGGGCGCTCGCTGTTCGTCGAGCACGAGGTATCCGCCCTCTGACCGGTATCCGAGCGGGATGCTGCCGCCGACGAATTTGCCCTTGCCGGCGCTCTCAATCCGGCCGCGCCGGACCTTCTGCGCCAGCTCCAGGGAGTAGTATTCCGCACTGGCTTCCAGCACGGCCTCCAGGATGATGGATTCCGGATTGTCGCCGATCTGCTCCATGGCGGAAAGCAGCTTTACGCCGTTCTGCTTCAGTTTGTGCTTGTAGACGGCGCTGTCGTACCTGTTCCGGGCGAAGCGGTCCAGCTTGTAGACGATGACGAAACGGAAAGCCTTCTTCCGGGAGTCGTCAATCATCTGCTGGAACTGCGGGCGGTCATCCGAGCGGCCGGAGATGGCGCGGTCGATGTACTCGCCGACAACGGTGTATCCGTTGCGCTGAGCGTAGTCGTGGCAGACGTGCAGCTGCCCTTCGATGCTCTGTTCGTCCTGACGGTGAGAAGAGTATCGCGCATAGATCACAGCAGTGTTATTTTGCATAGAGACCTCCCGCCCCGGCTTCGGCCGGGGCTTTTTCTATTGGTACAGGCCCTGCGGGTTAGTGATTTATCACTAACCATCGAATCGCCGAAGAATGGACTTGATACCGAATTTGGTGTCTTTGTCGGCATTGCGATAACAAGAGATGATCCGAAGCTCTTCCGGACTGAACTCCGGCCGACGACTGGAGCGGCCGATCAAATAGTCGATTTCGACATTGAAAAAGTCAGCGAGGTAATTCAAGTCATCAAGTTTGCGGGGGGTGCGGGTACCGGATTCGTAATTGCCAACAGTGCTCCTGGAGACACCAAGACGTCGGGCAAGCTCTTCCTGAGTGAGGCCGGATTCTTCACGCAACTGTTTGAAGCGTTCTGCAAAAGTAACCATAAAATCAAAACCTCCCACCACGGCTTCGTTCAAGCATGAAGCTCAACGGCACTATCTTTTTTCGAGTATCCTCCACGAAGAAGGTCGAGGATATAATCATATACTTTTTGCTGCCCGTGTTCGTTCAGCTCACGGTATGCTTCCAGCATGATCGACTCCGGGTCAGAAAGAAAAGATTCATTTTCTGAGGACAAATGAGAATCACCGACAAGATCCGAAACAGAACAATCAAGCACCTCACCGAGTTTGAGAAGAATTTCAAAACTTGGCGCGCGGGTCCCCTTCTCGTAATAACTGATCATACTTTCAGATACGCCGACAAGATCACCGAGCTCTTTCATAGTGATTTTTCGCATCTTGCGAAAGCGGCGAAGATTAGTCAAGAAACCACCTCCAAACTTAACTAAACGATAAGCCAATTATACACGAACTTGACGGAATGTCAAGAAAGAAACAATAAAGTTACAAGAGAAGGAAATAATGTCTTTTTTTAGCATTGGACTTGACACACGGTCAAGTCAGTGTTATTATGCAGAAAAACTTGACACACAGTCAAGCAAAGAAAGGGTGAAAAGAAGATGAGAGAGTGGCTGAGAAAGGCAAGAACAGATAAAGGCATGACACAGCTGCAGCTTGCCAAAAGCATCGGCATATCAGAAGGCTATTATTCATACATCGAGAGCGGAGACAGACAGAAAAAAATGGATATCGCGATGGTGATGAAGCTGGCGAGAGCACTGGACATGTCAACACAGGAAATCCTGGAACAGGAAGCCGTCCCAGCGTGAAAGGAGGCTGAGCACGTCGGATTTTGCATACTGCAGGGTCAGCACCAAGGACCAGAACCTCGACCGGCAGACAGAAGCCATGAAAAAAGCCGGGATCCTTCCGGCAAACATCATCTGCGAGAAGGAATCCGGCAGGGACATGAACCGACCAATCTGGCTGAGACTAAAGCACCGCATGAGAGCCGGAGACACCCTTACCATCATGAGCATTGACCGCATGGGCCGGAACTATGACGAAATCCTGAAGACCTGGCGGGAGCTGACGGAAAAGGGAATCGGAATCGTCGTGCTGGACATGCCGATCCTGAACACCGCGAAAGACCGGGATCTGACCGGAAGGCTGAT
>Ga0326511_10000978_pt1 | contig 24311 bp, 28 predicted proteins | sample 0_2496_0518_D_FD_203701 | JGI IMG/M metagenome (GOLD analysis project Ga0326511, IMG submission 203701) | Bovine rumen microbial communities from UC Davis, California, United States - 0_2496_0518 | ecosystem: Host-associated > Mammals > Digestive system > Stomach > Rumen | place: USA...
TTGTATCAGCGGCAGGACCATCGTAACCAGAAATAAGACCGAGTTCTGTAAGTCTTGCACCTGTAAGAGAATCAGAATTTAACAAACGATAGAATTCCTTAAATTCACTTGCAGTAATTTCAAGATCGAATGTTACATAAACTTCTGATGTGTGACCATTCATAGAATGACCTTCGCCGTTTCCGATATACGGACTTGAATCTTCTACGTTTGGATGATAATCAGTTCCAGACTTCTGAGAAATGATGCGGCCAGGATCAAATACTTTTGCATAGTATGCATAGTAACGATTACCATCAATTTCAATTACCTTCTTAAGACGATAATTTTTTCTTTCTTCAACAGAAAGATCTGCAGAAATAGGAACGCAGCGGAAAGGAACCATGTTATAAAGACGTGTTTCCCAATCATGTACGTCAAGAATTGCATATGGTGTATTTGGATTTTCACCACCATTACCAATACAGAAATATCGTACTGAATCCTGAAAATTCTTTCCACCATCTCCAAAAATAGTGTTAGCTTCATGAAGTGATGCATATGTAGGATCTTCATCCATACTTGTTACATCTGCATTTCCTGAAGCTGCACCATTTCCATTTGGAACAGGAATCATGTCAGATACAAGAAGACGCTGTGTACCATCCGGAACAATACCAAATGCTTTTTCAAGAACCGAAATACGACCTGAAAGAATGGTCATATTATGTTTGTGGCGTGTAATTTTAACGATATCATTTCCAGCATAATCTGTTAATGTGATATCTGTCTTAAACAATGATTTGCGATCATTTGATTTTAATTTATGATCAGTTGAAATAGAATCATTATAATGCTCTATCATCTTTTATTTCCTCCAATTTAAGCTTAAAAGATTTTGTCATTTTATAATAAAATGTTTTACTCATTTTCTTCTTTTATTTCATGTTTTAAAACTGTTTTATCGTTAATAATATATTCTAACAAATTGTCTACACTATTATAAACAATTTTACCAATTTTATATTTTTCATCTGATTCTATATATTCACAAATACTATACTTTAATTTATTAATATAATCTTTGAGGAATGTAGTAAACGAAATATCTTGTTCAATTACATTATAAAGTAATTTTAATTTTTCTTCAGATCTATTTACAAATAAATCTTCGAAGAATTTATAATCAAGATAAAGTTTATCTCTGATATCATTATTAACTTCATCATATTCAATATGATGGTAAAGCATTTTTCCATCATATTTTTTAGTGATAGGATTATAAAAATCAATATCAAGAGATTTAATAAGTTTAACAAAGATAACCTTATCGGTATAGGTTTCTAATAACTCAGATTCCAAGAAAGTTCTAAAATGTGGTAAAATATCATGTCGTTTATTTACTTCATCCAATTCAGATTTAAGATCTTTTATTTCAGAATTAATAAAATCGATAATAATATCTTTACCAGTATATCCATTTTTAGTTATATTGAATAAATCAAAATAAAATAATTCTATTGAACTATCATTTATTTTTTCAATCATATTCACAATTATTTCTTTTTTACTTAAAATTTCTGTCGATGCTCCACCGATAGAATTTTCTATAATATAATTTAATCTTTCAAGTTCTTCGTTAATATATGATAAGATATTAGCTTTTTCAAAATCTTTAATCTTATTATTTATTAATGAATCTATATAAGAAATTTTGTTTTCTAATTCACTTATTTGTGATTTTCTAGATTCTAATTTCTGTGTTTTCATCATATCAAAAACGAATTTATAATATCGTTCATCTGATACGATTTCGCCATATCCAATTTTATTCTTTTTCGTATTTTTATTTAATGTACCAAGTATAGGTACTTTATCACGGAAATCATTAAAAATAATATCTTTATCAAACTGATACAATAATTTAATTCGATTATACGGAGAATCATCGATAACCTGAGAAAATTCAATTTTATGTAATTCAGTATAAATACTTAAAAATTCATTAAATAATATTTTAAGATCATTCAAGTATTCCAGAGAACTATCTTCTTCATCTGAATTTGGTGTCGGTAATGAAATTTTATTTTCTGTAGCTTCAATCATATAATCTCTAAATCTTTCTAGTAATCTAGCATACAAACTATAAACTACTTCATAATCACCACTATTAATAGAAAGATTAATATAATTATAAAATTCTTTTGAATTTTCTTTTATAAAAGTATCGAATCTTTCTTGATCATCAAACATTATTTCAAAATACGTATTAGTTTGATTTATTTTAATAAGATAATCCCATGCCTTAGCTTCTTCCAAAGTTGCACTTTTAATCCATTTTTCTTTTAATGCAGTAATTATTTTAATATTATCTTCATAATCTTCGAATAATTCTGCAAGTGTTGCATTGCGTTTAAAACTGATTATAGTATCTTTATAATTAAGTTTATATGTATCACCATCTTTATAATAAGGCCAAACAGTATCACTAGTATTTTTATTTGTTCCACTTTCATCGTGAGAACCCAAAATATCAATAATAGTCTTATCACCAAGACCGGCAGGTAATCTAATTTTAACAGGTTCGGAATTTTTCCCACTAATTTTATTAACTATAGATTCTACTCCATTATCACGAAGAATCATAATATTTGCAATATTCATATTATTCAATCGTATTGTTTCTGGAGATGAAACTCCATTTAAATATTGATTTAACCAACATATTGCAGCATACAATTCTATAGGTGTTACTGTATAAGTATTAAAATCTACAGAATCATCGATCATAAAATTACTATCTTGATTTTTTCTAAGCCATTGCCATAATAAACCCAATAAGTGTTGAACGTTGATCTGTTTAGTATATGAATTTATTGTAGATGAAATAGTTAAATATTTAGTTAAAATAGAAGAAAAATCCATTTTTAATAATTCGCGTTTAAAATGTCGTTTAATTTCACTTTTAGCTGTGTCACTAAGGTTTGCAAGATCGCCGCCCCATGTATCATCATCTTCAACAAACGAATCATAATCTACAGTTCCTTCTGTAACTGTATTATTTCCGTTTCTAATTATTTTTTCTTTAAAAATTATATCTACGTTTTCATCATATGTTTTATTTGTATCAAAAACAGTTTGACCTTCTGCATTAGTATTATAAATCTTAGTTAAATAATATCGTTTAATTGTAACCGATTCGTCAGTTACAATATCCAATAATTTTTCGACAATTAAATCTGATCCTCTTAATTCTATAAGATCGGGTAATTGTCTTATAATTTTTCTAAGAATTGACATTTTAACTTTTTTTAAGTTACTTAAATTATAAGAATCGAGAATATCAAAAATTTCTTGATCTGTATAATTAGCTAATGCAAAGTTTTCCATATAGCTATTAAAGAAACTCATAAATACATCTTGTAAAAGTAAAAGTTCCATCATAAATGGATACATTTCCATTCGCGAATTAAATCCTTTTATATACATTAATTCTTGCATATAAAGTTTCTTTCTGTTATAAATATTATAAAAATTATTTAATTCTGTATTATTCAAAAGAGTTTCATCACATCTAATGATATCAAACTGTTCTGTATTTCTAACTTGATATATAGTTTTAGGGTTATCTAAAAATAATAGATAATAAAAAGATGGATTATCGCTCCTTATTTTTTCAATCAATCCGTTAATGTAGATATATTCATAAGTATTCGGATATGTATCAATTTTTACTTCATGCAAATAAATAAAATCAGGATCAGTATCATTTACTTTATCTTTATTAAATATTTTAATTTCCTGTCCATCTCTTGGTATTCCTAAAAATTGTCGATAATATGTATTCTCTTCTACATAATTCTTAATTCTTTCTTTTCTTAAATATTTTAATAAAAGAATTAAATCAGAATCTTTATTAATTTGACATTTATAAGCTTCATCTTTATCCAAAAACTTTTTGTTTTCAACAATAATTCTATTTAATCCGGCGTTTAAACAATCTTCTAAAGTATAATCATACGCATAGATATCATCGGTACCTTCATATGCATATTTATAATTTAACCAATTTAAATAAGTTTCTTTTGTTTCTTCTTCATTTGCTTCTCTATCGATTTTGATTATCAAAGATCTCATAAACTTAAGGATCTTCGAACTTAATATTCTTCCTTCTCTCGAAAGGAAGTAATTCTCTACAGCCATATTTTACTCCTCAGGTTTTGCGTCTTTGTAACTCTTAATTCGTTCTTTAAGGAAAGTATAAATACTAGTTCCTTCATTTTTAGCATAAAGATCACTCATGTATAAATAATTTCTCAATTTATTTATTTCGTAATAAGTGATTGCATCATTATATTTTGTTATATATGTAACAATATCTCCAACAGGGACATGTTCCATACTAATAAATGCTTCCTTACCAATTTTTTTATCAGATACAATAGCGTGAGCACTTTTACATAAAAAGACAGTTTGAATCAAATGATCAAAATGATCTTCTAATACTTGATCAGCGATCATAAACGAATCAATTTCTTTACCATTTTTAATAAAATGATTTAATGTAATAGTAACTAATTCTGCTAATGTAAATATTGGACCATGATGCATTTCCAATGGTGCCATTTCATCTGTTATATGATTAAATAATGCACATGTATTACAACCAGGTACATCGCTCTTTAAATGAGCAATATACGCTTTATAATCATTACTAGTTCTAATTATTCTTTCTGTTCCAACAATAAATTCTTTTCTATCTTTTTCATTTGTAAAATTTATATTGTCACGTAAATATGAAAGAAAGATTTTTGAATTTTCATTTGGTGTAATAATTACATTATCATCTTTAGCTACAGAAGTAAGGTTGAGCATTTTATTTGTCTCTACTTTTTCTTCCATATTTATTTACCTCATGTTATAAAAAAATGTTTTGGGTTGTTTTATAAAAAAGCTGTAGGTCCCAAAAGAGACCTACAGCAAAACAAAAAGGAGGTCTTTACGTTTAACAGTAAAAAGTATGCAAAAACCGTTAAACGTTGCAATCGAATGAGGAATTCAAAATGCAGAAGAAATCAAACTCATTCGTTGCTGTCAAAACATTTCATAAATGAAATATGAAAAATATGCAAAAGACAAAAAAGCATATCTAATTTCATTTATAACAACCCAACTAATATAATGTTATTAGATTTTAAATTTCACAAATTTTTATAATACATTAAGCACAAATAAAGTCCTCTCAATTTGATATTTATGTTTTTTAATATAAATATTTTTTGCATTAAGATTATCACCTAATACACTTATATTAATTTCGTCGAAATTATTATTTTTAGCAAAATTTTCATGTACTTCTAATAAACTTGTACTAATTCCTTTTCCACGTTCTTCATTAACTACAAATAAAGATGATATATGATAACTTTTAATTTCATCTTTATCGTACCTATATGCGCCACAAGAAAATCCACACAATTTATCATTTTTATTTAAATACACATAAAAATTCTTTATTCTATTTTTATCATTTTTAATAAGTGGTTTTAATTCATCGATTGTATTTTTAAAAGTATGTGTTTTATCAACGATATTAGTTTTATCATGTATATCATCTTCTAAAATAAAAGATTTCCAAAGTTTTAATAATTCATTTATATTTACTTCATCGCCATTTAAATATTTTATTTTATTATCAATCTTTTCAAAAATTATTTTTTTAACATTAATATTATCTTTATGTGATGATAATTTAGTTTTATTAAGTACATATAGACCAGGTTCAAAATTATATTTCTTTAATACATTCAAATCTGTATTATAATAATTATTTATCTCTAAAGTTATTTGTTTAATATTGAGTTTTTCAATACAATAATTTTTATATGACTTTATAAATAATTCCATATATTTTTTATTCGAGTATATTTCTTCAGGAATACACATTATAAAAATTGAATCTTCTTTTTCATATCTACAAGTGATAAAAAAGGAAGTTATATCATATATTTGTATTTTGAAAAAACGCATATCCATATCTAAAATAAATTCATAAAGGTCTTTTTCTTTTTTACCTTCAACCATTTCTATAAAATAATCCAAAGTATTCATTTTTAATTTTTTATTTTCTTTTTTTATTTTTTCCAAAGAAACATTATATAAAAAATCACTACATGTATTATATTGATTTATAGAAATATTATTTAAGAAATTAAACATATCATTTCTCCATTTTCATATTTATATAGATACGTTTAACAAAATAAATAGAGTAGCAAAATGCTACTCTATTTATAAGTTTCTGCGAAGTGTAAAAATTTACTAATATTATCAGTTAATTCAAATGGATCAATAAATACTTTTATAGTCGAAGTAAACGAATCGATAATTTCTTTATTTTTATTATTTATAGCTTTTAAATTAACAGAATATTCTCTAGTTGAATTCATATAATTATAAAAAGAAATTTTAAAACTTTTCAATTTTAAATCATTTTTAAAAATAAATTTCCAATCAATTTCATATACTATTCTAGGAATATAAATATTAGCACTAGGTCTAGTAGAATGATATGGTTGTCTTTCAAAAACGTTAGCAGCACATAAAACTTTTTGATCAGTCAATAAATTAGTACCAATCAATTCGATTTTATCTTTTATATTTTTATCCCAAATTAATTCACAAAAAATATTACCCAATTGTTCCTCTTCTTCCTTTTTCCTTTTAAAGAACAGCATAATTTATTCCTTTTTTATTTTAAAGTCTACATAATTGTGTTTTTGAAATTATACATAATTATTAATATATATTATTAAGTATATAAAATAAATCATGGAGGAGAAAAATGATTTTAAACGGAAGTAAAACTCTTCGAAAACCATCAATCATTGATGATACCGAATTTCAAAATTTAGTATCATGGACTGAAGCAAAAATAGAGGATTATTTAAGAAGAGGCCATAGATCTTTTACAGTAAAAGATCTTTTTGGAATCTCGCATTGGGATTGGACTTCTAATAAGTATCCAATACAAATTCTCTATTATCGATGGAGAGAGAAGTATGAGAGAGAAAATCCAAATCTTTCTCAGGATGAATTGACTGCAAAAGCATATGATGCTGCAGGTATTGCTGTTGGTCACATCATCAAACAGGCTTGTTTCAGAAGCCAAAGAAAATTTAGGATTACCAAAGAATTCCGTATTACTAGATATTCTGAGGTATAGAATCAAAGGTTACATCATGTTATTTACTTAAAAGTGAAAAAATAAAGTGGGAAATAATCCCACTTTATTTTTTTATGCTAATTTTTCAGTTTTAATTTCTCCATCTCCAAATTCAACAATAAGAGAGTCTTTGTTACTCTCTATATCATGAAATACAGAAACAGATTTTGGAGTTACATCATTTAACATCTTTTCATTAAATTTTCCTTTCTTAATATCATATGAATTTTCAATTTTCTTAATCATATCTTCAACTCCTGGTAATCCGAAATATTTTTCTCCAATTTCAAAAATTGATGTATAACGTGTTTGTAAAAGTTTGTTGAAATCTTGTGGATTAGCTATTTCGTCATTACCAATTTCTATTCGGACCATACGACTATGAATAGAATTCTTTGAAATATTGAATGTAAGAATTACTCGTGGATACTCGGATGCTTCATCGAAGTCTACTACATGTTCGTAAACATATCCATCATATCCAAGAATTCCTTTTCCTTTAATTTTAAGATTATCTGGTGATGCAATGATAGCTCCAGAAATCTTTTCTTTAATATTATAAGTTACATTATTACCGATAATTCGTCTACAAGGATTTCCATCCTTATCTTTAAAATCCCAATAAATTCTAAACATTTTGTTTTTGATTACGTATGAGATTTTTTGACTAGTTTGTAATTTTGTATTATCAGCAAAGATGATTGATCTGTTAAAGTCATCTGTTACATCTTCTATCTGATCAAGTCGCTGAGTATCAATGCCAGAATATGAGAAGAATACTCTAAAGTTTTGATGTGCCAATTTACGAATTGTATATCCAAACTGATGGTAATCCAATTTACCATATTCTGTTTCAGCTTCAGCAATATCATCGAGTTTATAGCTCGGTAAAATAAATCGTTTTCTCATTAATGAATAAAGTGCCATCATATCATAAAACTGTGTATAACCAGAAATATGCACCCAATCCCATAATCGAGATGGATGAGAGTTTTCTTGTGCAGCATCAGAATTAGCACCCATTCGCTTTGCATTTCGTTTTGAATCTTCTATATATTTTACGTGTCTATATTTTTCTGGCACATCAGGATGACAGCAAATATTGATTACATCCATACCGAGCTTTGTCATTCGTTTAAGAATATATGGAATATCAAAATTCATATTCCAAATACCACAGAAGTCTGGTTTGGTTTCATGAATCAATTCCCAAAATCCTAAAAGTAATTCTTCTTCTGTATCGAAAAACATTCCTTTTACGATAAGATTATCATCGTGTGCATGTGGCATCAAATCTTCTTGAACAAATTTATCAAAATTATCTTCAACTTCTTTTACGGCAGCTCTATATTTTGCAGCAATTTCAGGATACCTTGGATCATTATTCATCGGAGGTTTTCTTGTTGCCATAAGATATAAAGTATTTGTAGGTTTATATTTATAAGAAATAGCATTTATAGGAGAAGATTGATCTCCAATATTCCAATCATCAAAGAACTGATCAGTTTCTATATCCATAAACGCATGTTTAAAACATCCGTGTTTATGATAAACATCACGTCCATGAATTTCCATAAATTTATTCTTATAATAATCTTCTATATCAATATCACCCATATAAATATTAGGTGAATTCATTAAGAATTCTTGTATAAATTGTCTTTTATGATCAACGGTTCGTTGAGTTACAAAATCGAATTCGGTTCCTCTTTTACATGCATCATAAAATTCATTTAGAAGACCAAGATGCTGTGCCATTGTCTTTTCTTTTTCATTATATTTACATCTGACTTTATGTAATTCGGTTAGTTCCATACTCATCTGAGGATAAGTATATTTTTTAGGGTCATTAGTTACATAAAAATCTATATACGGTTCTTCGATGAATTTTAATTCAGTTTCATTTGTATCACAATGTTTGATATTAACTTGCATAAAATCATTTTGAAGTCTTACAGATTTATTTGTAGTTGGATCTCTTCCCCATCTTCCTTTGCAATAAAAACTATTAAGAAAATATAAATAATCTTCTTTCTTAGCATCTTGCTGTATATCTGCCATTTATTAATAACCTCCTTAATAGTTATTATAATTAAAATATTTGTAGAATAAATAAATTATAAAATCTTTTGACTTTAAAACTATACCTACATAATTTACTAAAGATTTTTGTCCATCTACATTTGTGACAATTTCATTTTTAGTAAATAAAATTTCTTTTGGATTTATTTTAAAGAATTCTGGGAAAGTTAATATTCCATTAAATTCATTTTTATCTTTTAATATAAATGGTTGTCCTTCTGCTATCTTTTTATCAACTTCATTCAACGTTACTTCATCATCGATAACACCAACATCTTTATCAATAATCATAATGTCATTCATCTGTCTATTAATAGCAGCAATGTTCAATTTAACTAATAAATCTTTTATATTTTTATTAATAAAGACATTTTCTTCTTCATTAATAAATATTGGTAAAAATTGTTTTGGTGATGTTTCTTCAACCAACTTTGTTTCAAAGTTTTTATTAATTTCATTCAAATAAATAAATGCAGATGTATCATATACCAATCCATCTGCATCATAAAATTTAAGATTTTCATCGACCGCACTAATTTCACGTTCTTTAACAAAATTCTTAAATAAATCTGTAACTATAAAATAAGATCTAGAATATTCTGTATTATTAGAATATTTTGATGGTAATATCAAATCTTTATTTTCCAAATCTTCTGTTGTTAATTTCATAAATGGAATCGGAGTCATCGATGCAAAAATTACAGGTGAATAATAAAGTTTATCCACTTTCTTTTTTATTTTATCCATATCCATATATGTAAGACTTCTATTTACAATTTCATTATCAGAATAGATGGTTTTCAAATATTCAAACACATCTATTTCCATAGGTTTCGACTCAATTACTGGTTCAAATTTATTTTCACTCTTAAAAATTTGTACTAACAATACAGATTCTACATTATATTTATTAATACCATTAATAAGTTTGACTAGTTTGTTGATGAATGTTTTACATTCTTTTCCTTCATACTTTATCATTTTATTAATCTCCAGTATATTATTGTTAATTCTTCTTTTTCCATGTTTAATACTCCTTCTACAATATAATATTTATTTGAATGTGAATTTTAACATTTTAATATTATTATACATATAAGTGAGGTTTTATTATGGCAGGTACAGCAAATAATTTATCCATAAATTCGAAATATCTTTTATATACAAACTATTCATCGATTAGTGCACTTAAAGTAAAAGTAATTGGAATTTTAAATTATTCAAAAGCACAAGAAGTTCCTTATTCAATAAAGAACTTAGCTATTAATGAAAAAGTTGTAGATACGACTAATGATGATACCGAAGAGTATCTCAAAGATCAATTGTATTATCTTTGTATTTATACCGATACCAATGGTAACGAAACTCAATATTTAGTTTGGGATGATGTAATTGATACACAAAGAACTACAAAACTTTCTATTTCATACGATTATTCTTTAAATCTTGAGGTAAGTTCAGATTTGGTTTCTAATCTTCCTACTATTGAAAATAGTATAACTACATTTATTAAAACAACTTACGGAAATTCAGTTGTTCCTACTTTGGTTGGTAATGGCGAAGTTGAATCTACAACAGATACAAAAACACAAGAATTGAATAAATACAAAGAATTATTTAATATTGCGACTGGAGTTGCAGAAAAATTAGCAAATCTTAAACAAATCGAATCTTTAATCAATTACTTTGCTAAAGATGATATGTATGAAAAAGTAAATAATCTTTCTGAACAACTTTCAAATATCGAATCTACAGTTGCAACTATTTCAGCTCAAATTTCATAAAAATAACACTACTCCTTTATTTGGAGTAGTGTTTATTTATAATATTTAAGGTCTTGAAATATGTTCAAAACCGTTTTTATTTGAAGAAAAAGAACACTTTATACAATAAATTAAATGTCTTAATCTTCTAAAACTACCAGGAAAATTCCATGATTCTTTATAGTAATCACATGAATTATATTTGCATTCGCTGCAATTCTTCGTTTTTCCATATTCTATACAAAATCTTGATGGTTTCTTCTTTTTTCCCATTTTTAATTTCTCCTTTTTTTATTTTGTTTTTCATACATATCACTATCATATAGCTTTTCAATTTTTTTCCATATCTTATTTATAAACTCTTCCTTTTTGAAAAGTCTATAATAATTTCCATAATATGGTTCTCCATTGAAATCTATATATAAAGTGTAAAGCATTTTTAATTTAGCTTTTGGGTTAGTGTTCTTACTATGAAGCATCACTATTATATATTTAAAATCAGACCGTTTTCCTTTTGTAATTCTATACAAAGAAAGAATAGAAAAAACTTTATTTTGATATTTTCTATTACCAAAACAATAATTTTTATAATCTGATTTATTAATTTTTTTAATATTAAATTCATCTATCTTTTTCTTTAAATATTCATCTTCATGAGTCTTTAATCTTCTAACGGTGATCTTATTAATGATTCGATCATCATCAGCCGAAGTATTTCTCATGGTTTTTGCAAGCATTATTTCTGCTTCAGATTTATTTTTATAAGGATTTTCATCATTATTTATTTTAGGTACTTTTATTTTTTTAGCATTTTTAATGCACTTATTTTTCTTAAAAAGATCCTTTAAAAAAGTAATTAAAAACATATTTCCTCCAAAAATTATTACTTTTTCTTCATTTATAATATTTCGTTATCATATCTATAAAAACGTAATAAACTTCAATATTATTGACATATTATTATTCGAATATAGATAATATAAAAATAAAAACAAAATTCTTCGTATGAAGAATAAACTTCAATCTATCTATATTCAAGGAGACTACTATGTCTAAAGCAAAAATTATCGAAAACATCTCAGAACGCGAAGAAGTAATCGGAAATTTCGAGTACCATGGATTCCGTAATATTATGGAACACGATATTGAAGGAATTGATGAAAATAAACTTCCTCGTTTTGTTTTACTGTACAAATACGAAAAAGGAAAAAACTATTTCATATTTATAACAGTAAAAAGATCAAATGGTTACAACGATGGTGGAGAAATTACAAACATCTCAACACAGATGCTTGTGATTCGCAAAAAAGAGGATATTAAAATGGTTGCTCGCAACCAGTTCTTTGATGCGTCAGATAATGTAGGAAATATTGTTCATGTAGAACTCGATTCGCCATTAGATGCAGCATCAGTTCTTAAACAAGTTCTTACATTCAAGAAATAAAATTAAGACCACCTCTTAACGGAGGTGGTCAATTTTATTTTTTTATTCTACTTTTTCATTTACATAAAGTAACCAATAATAAAAACAGCAGGCTTTCATATTACTTAATGTAGCAACACGTTCTGTTTTTAAATATTCGGCACTATTTCGTTTCATCAATTCATGTAATGCATTTTTAATATCTATAAGTCCTTGATCTTTTGTGTTTGATACATTGTAAGTACGTTTCATAATAGATATAAAATTAATACTATGAATTGTCTTTTTATCTTTTTTAAGATAACCGATATAATAAATAATTATTTTTCTCATAAGATCAATCACATATTCTTTATCATTAGTAATCATATTTTGAATAGTAATTTTCATTTTATTTTTTCCAATTTTAGTTTCTCTGCAAGCTATATCAAGAATTCTATCAATAACTGTAGAATCACTAGAAAGTTTAATTGCTAATTTTCTTACAATAATTTCAATATTTGCAGATACACTATCTGACACATTCAAATAAGTATCTCCATCTTCTGATTGTCCTTGCATTTTTTCTGTTTGTACTTTAAGACCATTTTCATAATTATCATAATATGCATTAGCAACACTTCTTATAGTATTATTAATACGGTTATTAAGATTATCCATATAATAAACCATATTAAAATCTGTTGGCGTTTCCATCAATTCAATTGTATTATTAATATTACTATAAGCAAAAAATTCTAATAAATCAAAAATATTTTTAAGATTATATTTATTAAGTGTATATCTATCGGAAAGATTTTCAATAGTTTTATTCATCAATTCTTCGTCTGCTTCATGAGCAAAATATTTAATATTAAGTGATGAATAAAATCTAATAACGAAAATCAAAGTTAATAAATATACAGTACTAGTTCGATACTCTTTATTTGATCCATTAAGTACTTTCTTTTCAGCTGCTGTAATATTATTCCAACAATGAAAGATTTGATATGTCATAAGCATATTTAATGGATTATTTGCAATTTCCCAATTAGGATTAATATATTCGGATTTTTTAATTGCATCTTCTACAAGTTTTCTACTTACACCACTTACTTTAAAATATTCATCAGTCTCAACCCAAATCAATTTTTTACCAGGACCACGATAACTCATTTCTGTCATATGATTACCAATATAAGTTCCAATAAATTTTCTTATATTAGGAATATTTTTATCAGTAATATCACCGATTTCTTCTTCCAAATAATCATAAATATCTCTATTCACAGAAATATCATTACCGCGAGTAGCACTAACAATTCCTGTGGTCCTATTACCGTGTAAAATACCATTGTATTTTACTAAACTTTTATGTGGTTTATCTTTACTAGCTTTAGCTAAGAACTTTTCAAAAACTCTTTCAAAAGAATCAAAAAGATTGTTTCTCAGTTTAAATTCTTCAAGACCCTCAGAAAATGATTCATTACCCATTAAGTAATACTGTTTATCATAATTTTCCTCTACGAGTTTATCTTCGAATTTTTTAAAAGTTTTCAAATTTTCTATACTAAAAGTTAATTCTTGTTTACTCATATAATTAACTCCTTATTTACTTATATAATAAAGTTTTTAAAAAAATAAGGGAGATTTTCTCTCCCTTATTTTTTATGTATAAAATTTCTTAAATAATTCATCTCTACACTTACCACAATATAAATCACATTTGAGCATCTCAGTATATATCATTTCGAGTGGGTAGTGTTCTCTAATCATTTTAGATACACTCATAAATTTTTCATCTTTATTTCTGTGAACAAAAGTTAAGAAATACTTAGTACCACATTTACAACATTTTCCACCAAGCATTTCTATTCCTTTTTTAGTTATTTCATCTTTCCTGCGTTTATCTTTTTTCTTTTTATATTCGTTTTCACATTTACTTTTAAGTTTCTCTTTTGTTTTAACAGAAACAAATTCATTATTTTCTTTTAATTTCTTTCTTAATCTTTCTTGATATGAATTGTAATAATGCATAAAATTATTTATAGTACTTTTATGTCTAAAAATCATATCATTTAATTTATAGAAATAATTTAAATCTTTAGGTAATTTAGTATCTTTAAATATTTTACCTAAATATAAATAATTTTCATTATCATAAATTATCCTATCACCTTTTTCAAATATTAGATATATTCCACCTTTTCGTTCCAATGGTGGACTATAATCGCTATTAATCATTGAATGTGTCATTATAAAATGTCTTAGTTCTTCTTTTGAATATATTGTAATCATATTATGTTATCTCCTTTTATATCATATAATAATATATAATTTAATATTTAATATATATTTTTTTAAAATCATAGGTACATTTTTATGTACGGGGGAGGGGGTTAACGGAGACGTTATTGAATGTATATGTAGATTTATAGGTATACGCCTATAAATCTACACACACATTCAAAGAACCTGACGGTTCCGAGCAGAGGAGGAACCGTCGAAAATGTAAGTACACAAAGTAGCTACAGCAAATATATAATATATTATACATAGAAATTATACAGTTGATAGCGTACTTATATATATCGACTTTTTAAAAAATTAAAAATTTCAAAGAAAAAATAAAAAGTATAAAAAATTTATACAAAAGGGAAGAAAAATTCCGCTACAGCAGGAATTTTTTACGAAAATTAAACAGATGTAAAAAATATATATTATTTTAAGTATAAATAATAAAATCTTTTTGGAGGTTATAGATATATGCAAAAAGAAAAAATTTCGAAAGAGATTATAAAATCTCGATATGAAATTTTTAATGAAGCTAAAAGGCGAATTAAAAATGAATTTTACGGAATTGATGATGTAATTGAAAAAGTTTTTAAATCGATAGAAACTTGGTACATTTATCCGGAATTCATGACTAGACCATGCATAATAAATTTGTGGGGTCTTACAGGAGTAGGAAAAACAGATTTAGTGCAGAAAATTCGTACATATTTGAAAATTGATAAGTATGCATCTACAGAAATGGATAATAATTCTAATTCATATGAAGAAATGGCTACAAATAATTATGTAAGACAGGAATCAAAAAGTATATTTGATTTATTAAATCAATCAGAAATTTTACCGTCATCTCATGCAATTTTATTGCTGGATGAAATTCATCGATATAGAACGATCGATGAAAAGAAAAAGATTATTGTAAGAAATAGATATGGTGATCTTTGGAAATTACTTAGTGATGGATCATTGGTTGATTCCACATTAGGTATTACTATAATTAATAGTGTAATTGCAGATATTGAAACTATGTATGATAATATTCGACTTAATTCTACAAATCAAGCAGAAAAACTTGAAGATAAAATAAATATTTTATTCGGAAATTCATCAATTAGTAAAGAACAACTTGAAAAAGAAAAGAAAGAAAAAGATGCGATGATTAAGAAACTCGGTTATATTCCATATGGATATGGACGTGAAAATTTAGCAGCAAGTGAATATGACAATTTCTTAAAAGGATCTGCAAAAAATATTGATTTAAATAATCTTGTTTATGTAATTGATGTAGATGAAGACGATATTGAAATTTTGAAAAAATATAAATTAATTTATCAGGGTTGGGATAATTTCCTTGTAAATGAAATTTTCTTTAAATCAAGTAATAATTCCGATTTGCTTGAAAGAAAAAAGAAATATATTTCAACATGTTCAAATAAGATTATTCTTGAATGGCTTAAAGAAAAGAAAAAGAAAATGATTGAAAGATTTAATGAACTTGATGCTGCAGAATTAAGAAAAGAAAATATGAGATACGTTTATAATAAACTTCTTATTTTCATTTGTGGAAATACAGAAAAAGAAATGTATGATGAAAATACAAAAGAAATTAAAACTGATATTCGCGAATATATGAATACATTATTTAGACCTGAACAGGTTTCGCGATTCGGTAATACATTTATTGAATATCCTATTTTGAGTAAAGATGTATATGATAAAATCATCATGAATGAAATAAAATATACAGAAACTCGTCTGAACCGAGAATATGAAACCGATAAAATTAAATTTGATGAAAATGAAATTTATAAATTGGTAATTGAAGATTTACCAAAAGATTATATATTTAATGGAGTTAGACCAATATATTCTGCAGTTCAGCGTGTATTGAGTAATATAATTCCAAAAATATTAATCAATATTTACAACGAAGAAAAATAAAAATATTTAAGTGGAGAATAATTCTCCACTTAAATTAAATTTTAGGGAGGTTATTTATGGAATATATTTGGTATGGTGCTCATCCTTTTGATAAAAAATTATTTGATGAAAGATTATCTAATCGAGACGAACCTTCTAAAAACTCAGAAAATGTAAGACGACAATTTACTATTTATAATAAAGGATATTTAAAACCAAAATGTATAAGTGCATTATGGGGATCTCCTAATGTGGTGAATGATAAAAAATATTATACATGGAAGGATTGGTGTATAAAAAATGAATTTAGAAGAAATCCGAATGAAAATCTATTAAAATACTATCAAAATTTTAAACTTAAACAAGATGCAAAAATATTAAAAATAAATTCATGGGAAAGTATAATTGAATTCTTTGAAAAATATACAGAGATTTCAGAAAGTTTATTTAAAGTATTAAAAGATGAATATAATATTTATAAACTAATTGCAAATTATAATATTAGTAAATTAATACTAGATTTCGCTTTAACAGAAGAATTTTCTGAATTAAAAGTAGATTATGAAAAAATTTATAATGAATTTGACGGAATGGAAATTTATCATTTTGATTATCAATTGGTACATTGTATTTTTAGTACATGGGATTGTGATTCGATATGTGTGTGGCATAAAGATTGTATATATTTGCTTGATGGAGGTAAAGCATGAAATTATTTAAAAGAAAAAATAAATTATTAAAAGATTATGTAATTGTAACGGAATATGAAAAAATAAAAAAAGAATTTGTAGAAAAATTCTTAAAATTAATGTCTGATGATATGTATATAACAAAACCAAGTAATCAATTAAGAGAGTTGATGCTTATGACAAAATTACAAGAATTAAAAAATGAAATAGAAAAAGAATATGTTAAACAATATTTAGGAGGTCGTTATGAAGAATACTATAGAGACTGAAATTGAAATTAAAACAACTTGTGAACTCGAAGATAAAGAGTTTGAAGTAATAAGTGATAAGAAACAAAAAATGATAAAAATATTTAATTTAGGTGGAAGCGATAGAAACGAAAATCCTATTTTTGTTTCTAAACTTTCTAAAGATGATGATATTATAGAATGCCATAATAAGATGATAGAATATATGATGCTCAATAATGTAGTACCCTCAAACAATAGTGATTTAAAAGGAGATTAAATAATGGCGTTTATTAACGTAAAAAGAAAATCTATTAAACTTCCAAATGGAATGAAAATTAATTTTAATAAAGATAGTATTAGTTATACAGTAAGTAATGGTAAGGCTAGTTATACATATAATCCGAAAAAGAAAATGGAAACAAAAAATGTAAAACTTTCTAAAGATTTATCATTAATCGATAAAAAGAAAATTGATAAAAATGAAACCAAAGTTGTTAACCCAAAACTTTGTGATTTCTTCGCAGATGGTTTAAAGAATTATATAAAGACAGCTTTATTCACATCTTTATTGTCAGAAGGAACGGTGTATGAAGAAGGATTTGTGCCGTTATCTGATGATGCTTTTGTAACGCCAACAAAATAAAACATAATAAGGAGGTTTTTGATTATGGGATTTTGGCACGATATTTTCTCTAAAAAAGTAAAAAATGATCAAAATGTAAATGTAGAGGAGAAAACAGTAGAAAACGAATCTACAAATATCTGTAATACAGTTGAAATAAAACCAGAAAAAACTGAAGAAAATTCAAATGATATGATAAGTAATATTATCAATTCTGAGGTTGTAATTCTTCCGAAAAATGAATCCGCATCTAATGAAAATGAAGCTTCAGTAGTCGTGGATGAAGCCCATGAAATCGAAGATGATGATTTTAATTTCGCACCAATTACAGATGCAAGTTTTATTACACCAAAGTATACAGATATAACAGAAAATGAAGAAGGAGATTTTGATCATGCAATTGTTTAAATTGTACACAGATGGTGGATTTTGTAACACACAATCAAAAGGAATTGGCTCATGGGCTTATATTCTTTTGAAATATGATGAAAAGAAAAAGGAATATGCGGAGTTAACAAAAGACTCTGGTAGAGAATTTGATACTACAAATAATAAAATGGAATTGAAAGCTGTTTTGAAAGGAGTTGAAGCTCTTGAGAAAAATGGTGAATGTGATCCGAAAGCAGATGAATTGGAAATTGTTTCTGATTCAATGTATGTAATTAAAGGAAGTACAGAATGGGTAGATAAATGGAAAGATCATGAATGGAAAACTCTTACTGGTAAAGATGTAAAAAATCAGGATCTTTGGCTGAAGATTATTAGTATAAAAGATAAATATCAAAATCTTAAATTCAATTGGGTTAAAGGTCATGACAATGACAAATATAATATTGAATGTGATGCTATGTGTCAGGCTAAGATCCGTGAAGGAATAGCCGAGGTACAAAATGCTTGAAACTAAAATAAATCTTATTATTACTTCTTTTGCTATTATATTATTTTCAATAACAGCTTTTTATTATATATTCGGCGATATAGTAAAAAATGTTAGAAAAAATAAAACTATAAAAGCAAGAGAAGTAATAATGAAGGAGAAACTGTTTCGTGAAAGAAATGAAATAGTTCCTCCTTCTATATTTAAATTTAATAATTTAACGATTGATTTAGATAGTATAGTCGCTTTATCATTTGAATCTGGTAACAATATTCGTTTCATGACAGCAACAAATTGTAATTATATTATGCACATAAGTAATTTAAAATTTATAGAAAATACAGAAGAACTTGGTTTTAATAGTGAATATAAAGTTATTACAGATGAGTTTTCTTATCCGTATTATAACACACCATCTCCAGAGACAAAATTTTCTAAAAATGCAGAAATTGAAAAATTATATAATCAATTACTCAAATGGAAAGGGTTGAGGAAATTATATTTAACCACAGGAATAAAAGCTACAATTTATGATTATAAATTTTATTCTTTAATTGAAGATATAAAATTTATAGATGTAGAAAGGAATGTTTGTAATAAACTTCACCAACAATTTTATAAAGTAATAACAAATTCTATTTATGGAATTAGTAATTTAAATAATAAAGAAAAAGAAAAGAAAATTGAAAAATTAGTATATGTAGAGGATCAACCAATCTGATAGTGAGGTGAACGTAATGAATAACACTAATGCTATAATAGTATTTTTATCAGTTTGTTCTAGTATAATATCTGTTCTTATATATTGTGAAATTCTTCATATTGTTTGTTGTAAAAAAGAAAAATATGTTCGAGTTAAACAATATATTACATTTAATGATATTGTTAAAATAAATTTTGCAACTCTTACAAAAATTATTCTTAATTACGATAAATGGTTTATAAGATTAGTAGATAAAGATAAGAATGAATGTGATATTCATTTTTATAAAAATAGAAGATGTAGAAGAATAATGGTAAAAATGGGTTCATCGATCATTGAATGTTATAAAGCTTATATGAATTCAGATCATATTCCTTATGTAAATGATAAAATCTATAAAGGTATTGCTTTTAAAAATAAAGCATTTGTGATTGTAAATAAAACAAAAGCTTGTATTACGGAAAATACGGAGATTAAAAATGATTAAAGCGTGTGACGATATGTTTGAAATAGCTCTCGGATTATCTGAAGAAGATTATTTAGAGACAGTAAAAGAAGCATTTAAAGATCAAAAAGATTTATGTATTAAATTTCTTAATACTTATAAAGGATTGACTAATCAACAAAAACAGTTGATTAGAACTATTAATCCGGTATCATTGATAAATAATGAAAAAGATAAATTTTCATTCTTATATCATGTGATGCTTTATGATAAGTATAAAGAATTATTTAGCACTACAATAAATAATTTTAAAGAAAATATGCAAGAAGAATCATTTTAACCTTTTATAAATAGCACCTTTTATTAGGTGCTATTTTTTTTAACAAATTAATGTAGGAAAAGATAATTTATTTTTTTGGAGTAAAAAAATGTGTGATACCGAATCATATATACGAAATCACATAAAACGAGTGCAAAATAAATTATTCAAATTAATTGCAGCTTTAACATTAAGATCACAAGAACATGATAAAAGTAAGCTAGAAGAACCAGAATTTTCTTTATGGAAAAAAATGGATGAAGAACCGAGATATCCATATGGATCTAAAGAATATAAAAAGAAAATAGAACGATATCGTGAGCTTTTTGAATTGCATTATAAGAAAAATTCACATCATCCGGAACATTTTCAAAATGGTATTTCGGATATGACTCTTATAGATTTAGCGGAAATGCTATGCGATTGGATATCTTATAAAGACAATATTCGTGTTACAGAAGCTATAGAAATGGTAGAAAAACAAAGTGAAAGATTCGGTTATTCTGATGAAATTAAAAATATGCTTATAAATACTTTGAATGCATATTTTGCTATTTTCGGTGATGAAAAGGAATTTGATACATATATAGATAAAAAGATTGATAAGTATGAAGAAGAAAATAAAAAAAGTAAAATAATTGATATAATGATATAAAATAAATGTACTACCATATGGTAGTACATTTATTATTATCTTTCAAAATTGATAACCACATCAACGCTTTGCATAGCTCTAGTGATTCCGGTATAGAGAAATTTATTATGAATATCCTCTGGGCCTCTATATTCATCCAATAATAAAACTCGTTTATATTCTGAACCTTGAGATCGTGCAGTGGTGAGAGAATATCCAAAATCTAAGTGTACTAAATCATCTTCATCATCTTTAATAAAAGGATCTTTTTCAATATTGTATCCATAATTATTAAAATATTCCGAATGACATATAGTTCTAAAGAAAGGTCCTTTTGGATCTTTTATAAAATCTGGTTTATAATCTAATAAAATATTTTTTTTATCTTTAGTTAATTTATAATTACTGATTACAGTCGATGGTAAGCCGTTGACTGGAAATATAGGAATTCCTTGATATTCAATTTGATGAAAATAGTTATTTTTAAGACCAATAACTTTTTCATCTTTTAATGGATATATATCTTTTAATCCTAATTCTTTTCTTACAGCTTGATTAAATAATTTTCTAGTACTATTTCTCCAACAGAGAATAATATCATATTTAGTAATATCATCGATATCTTTTAAATGAAGAACTCTACAATTTTTGTATGTTCCTTCTTTAAGTTTTTCACCATTTCTACTTTGTGTTGCTAATCCGAGGATACCAGAGGTATCGTCTTGTCTCAATACTTTTGTTAATTGTGCATCGATATTATTAACATCTTTCAATAATGAATTTTGTCCGATAACTGGAGGTAGCTGACCGATATCTCCTAAAAATATCGTAGGTAGATTAAAAGATAATATATCATTAATCATTTTATCATTAATCATCGAGCATTCATCGATCACTATCAATTTTATAGTTGAAGGTAAAGATCTTTTAACTGAAAAATAATACATTCCATTATCACCATAATAAATATTATAAAATGACTTATGAATTGTATTAGCCATATTTCCTTTTATTCTTAATATTAAAGAAGCTTTACCTGTAAATGCCGCAAATAATACATTATAATTTGCTAATCCTAAAACTTCGATTAAAGTTCTAACTATTGTAGATTTACCTGTTCCAGCATATCCGCTTATTACAAAATAATTCTTTTTATTGTAAGATGTATCATAGTACCACGCACAAGCTTTGATAATAGCATTTCTTTGCTCGTCCGTCAATATTATCATACAATTCTCCTATAATAAAATGTCTTTATGTGTAATATATATAGAAAAAAGATATATATTATATAGTGAAGGAGATAATTATGAGAATAAAAACTTATAATAAAAGAAGAAGAAAAAAACATAATTTCGTCAAATTTCAAACTTCAGAATTATTAAAATGGTGTTCTTCAATGAAGAAAACACATTTTGATATTGAAGCTTATAGAAGTTTAGAAACAGAAGATTATTTTGCATTTCGAGAAGAAATAGAGGAGATAAAATGTCGTTAAATTTACAAAGTGTCGCCTTCTTTAAAGGTGATAAATTGAAAGAGGGAAAACCAATTATGTTTTTGGCTTCATGGGTTAAAAGTGGTGGTCGTGTAGATGACTTTAATGGAATTTCTTCATGGTTAAAAAGTTGTTTTGGTTTATGTGAAGATGATATTAAAGATATCTTCCAAAGTTTGGATAATGAAGCAGACGACACTCTTGTTGAATCTGCAAAAATAAATCGAGAAGAGCAGAATAGAGATCTTCGAAATAAGAAGATGGCTGCTGCTGCAGTTCTTGGTTTAAATCCATTGATGGCTGCTGCTATTGCTGAAGGTAACGAAGAAGTTATTACTTTAGCTGCAATAAGCCTACTCCATAAATAAAAATAATCTACGGGTTTTATCCCGTAGATTATTTTTTATTCACCTTTTTCGAATTTCTCCTGTGTCAATTCAAATGCACGTGAATATTTTGCACCTTGAATATGATAAATTTTTTCAAGATCAGAATATTCTTTATTTCTATTTTTTATTTCATTTTTGTAGAATTTTACATTATTCCACAATGATTCTCTTGTTAATTCTACTTTTGAAGGATTCTGTGGATATAAATATGCTGGGAGGAGAGTTAATTCGCCATTTTCCATTAACGTTTTTATTCCATATTTTTTATTAAAATCATAATAATAAGTTTTTATTGTTTTTACTATAAAATTAAGAGAAACAATCTCTCTGTGAATCTTTTTCATTTTATCTTTTATTTTGTTCATATATAAGAGTATTTCGTTACAAAGTGATTCTTTATAGTGTAAAAATAATATTCGTTTGTATCTTTTTTCTTTATCAGAAGTATCACAATCAAATTGAATTATATTATTTAAAATATGTTCAATTTTAGGTTTATGCTCCGAATTTGATGAAAAGTAGTAATGTGCGATAAAATTAAAAAGTGAATCTTCGCACGTTGCATAGATTTTTTGATATTGAATTTTATTAATTCTTGAAAAGAATTTTTTAATATCAACATTTTCAACAAAAAATTCTTTTAAGAAAGAATAATAAATATTGATATAAAATAATTTAAAACTTTTATAAGAGTATTCTTCGGATCCACCTTCGCAAACAAAATTATCAAAAATAGAAGAAGAAAGCTCATAGAAATAATTAAAAATTTCATTTATAAGAACTTGGAATTCGTATGATTCTTGATGTTCAGATTTCAATTCTTCTTTATGTGAATTTTCGAATTCTTTGATTTTGCTTACAAGATCAAGCAACTTATTTTTGAGAGTATCTGTCATAATGGATTCTTTCAAATATTTAATTTTTTCTATATACATCTACATAAACCTCCATTCATATTTATGTTTCGAATAAAAGAATATTAAATATAAAAAATATAAATATATTATATTTCGAGGAGTAAATATTATAATGGATAAAGAAAAAAGAATTAAAGAACTCGAAGATCTTATCGTAAATGCTAAGAAAAAATATTATAGCATGACAGATGATATAGATATCGAAATGAGTGATGCCGAATATGATCTTCTCGAAGATGAACTTAGACAATTAGATCCAAATAATAAAATTCTTAGACAAGTGGGATTCGAAGATCAAATACAACAAAGTGATAAAGTTGTACAT
>Ga0326511_10000980_pt1 | contig 24280 bp, 24 predicted proteins | sample 0_2496_0518_D_FD_203701 | JGI IMG/M metagenome (GOLD analysis project Ga0326511, IMG submission 203701) | Bovine rumen microbial communities from UC Davis, California, United States - 0_2496_0518 | ecosystem: Host-associated > Mammals > Digestive system > Stomach > Rumen | place: USA...
GGCTACTACGAGAAGTTCTACTTCACCCCCGGCGACCTCGGCTTCCACCCCATACAGACCAGTGTCGGACGCCTCGGCGTCCTCGTCTGCTGGGACCAGTGGTACCCCGAGGCAGCACGGCTGATGGCCCTCCGTGGTGCAGAGATACTTATCTACCCCACTGCCATCGGCTACGACAGCAATGACACCCCTGAGGAGCAGCAACGTCAGCGCCGTGCCTGGCAGACGGTGATGCGCGGCCATGCCGTTGCCAACGGACTGCCCGTGGTTGCCGTGAACCGCGTAGGCGATGAGGACGGCGTGCCGTTCTGGGGCACCTCCTTCGTCTGCGGCCCGCAGGGCGAGATGATTTACGAGGCGTCTGAGGACGAGGAGGAGAGCATCATCGTCGAGATGGACATGAACCGCTCGGAGCAGGTACGCCGCTGGTGGCCCTTCCTCCGCGACCGTCGCATAGACCAGTACACGGACATCCTACGCCGCTACGCGGACTGACTTGATGAATTGATAATTGAGAATGGATAATTGATAATTGAGAAGAATGAAGAAGACACTATTTGGGCTACTGGCCCTGCTACTGCCCCTGACGGTCTCCGCACAGCTTATATCTGTGCAGCCGGGGACGGGAATCGTAAAGACCGAGAAGAAAAAGAAGGTGAAGAAGGAAAAAAGAGAGCCGAAGAAGAAGGAGCCGGTTGCAAAGCTTCAGGTGGCTGATGTCGACAGCATGATCATCGTCGACGTCGTCGACGATGACAGCAAGCTGACAGCCACCGTGGATGCCGACATCCTCACACGCTACTTCTGGCGTGGACAGGAGAAGTGCGGTCTGGCCGCACAGCCCGAGGTACGCCTCAGCTGGCGCGGCCTGTCGCTGTCGCTGGAAGGCAGCACGGGTCTGCACAACGACGACCACCAGGAGATTGACTTGGGGCTGAGCTACCAGCTGGGACCGGTGAACATCGGCGTCTTCGACTACTGGCAGACAGGACTCGATACGGAGGACCGCTACTTCTTCTATGACTCGAAAGAGGGAGCCCACCAGTTCGAGGGAAACATCGGCTTCACCTGCCGCTACTTCAGCTTGCAGGGCTACTGCGTCTTCGGTGGCCGCGACTTCAAGTTTAACGGCGACCGCGCCTACTCGACGTATGTGGAGCTGACGGTGCCCTTCCGTCTGGGTGGTCTCGACTGGCAGATGACGGCCGGCATGACGCCGATGGAGAGTGCCGGAGATTGGAAAACGGTAACCAAGATGACCGTCATTGGCGAACGCGAAGTGTCCATTCGCGATTACGACTATGCTGACGGAGCCGCCTGCTGCTCGGCGACGCTGCGCTGCACGAAGAACCTGAACGTGGGCATCGTCCGACTGCCCGTCTTTGCTGAGATTAATACGAACCCCTACCTGAAGAAAGCCAACCTGCTGTTTGGCCTGAGCATCATTCCGTGGTAGGTGAGAGATTGAGAAATTGAGAGATTGAGAAATTGAGAGATGGCAAATAATTTGAGATTCCAAGTTGTCGCCGAGGCATTCAAAAAGCACCCCGTCGACGTGAAGACGCCCACGGAGCGTCCCTCGGAGTATTTCGGCAAATACGTCTTCGACCGTCGTAAGATGCGTCAGTACCTACCGGCAAATATTTTCGACGCCATGGTCGAGGTGATGGACCACGGTGCCCGTCTGGACCGCAGCATCGCCGATGCAGTTGCTGCAGGCATGAAGCAGTGGGCCACGGAGAACGGCGTGACGCACTACACACACTGGTTCCAACCGTTGACCGAGGGCACGGCCGAGAAGCACGATGCCTTCGTGGAGCATGATGGCAAGGGTGGTATGATCGAGAAGTTCTCGGGTAAGCTCCTCGTACAGCAGGAGCCCGACGCCTCGTCGTTCCCCAATGGCGGCATCCGCAACACCTTCGAGGCACGCGGCTACTCGGCATGGGACCCGACGAGCCCCGTGTTCATCATCGACGACACGCTATGTATCCCCACCATATTTATCGCGTATACGGGCGAGGCGCTCGACTACAAGGCACCGCTGCTACGTGCCCTCCACGCTGTTAGCAAGGCGGCGACGGACGTCTGCCAGTACTTCTACGACGACGTGAAGAAGGTGCAGGTGAACCTCGGTTGGGAGCAGGAGTACTTCCTCGTGGACGAGGGGCTCTACTCCGCCCGTCCCGACCTGCTGATGACTGGCCGCACGCTGATGGGCCACGAGAGTGCCAAGAACCAGCAGATGGACGACCACTACTTCGGCACCATCCCCGACCGTGTGGTAGCGTTCATGAAGGACCTGGAGATCCAGGCCCTGGAGCTGGCCATCCCCGTCAAGACCCGTCACAACGAGGTGGCACCGAACCAGTTCGAGCTGGCCCCCATCTTCGAGGAGTGCAACCTCGCCGTCGACCACAATATGCTGCTCATGTCGCTCATGAAGAAGGTGGCACGCAACCACGGCTTCCGCGTGCTGCTGCACGAAAAGCCCTTCGACGGCATCAACGGCAGCGGCAAGCACCAGAACTGGAGCCTGTCGACGGACACGGGCATCCTGCTCCATGCACCCGCAAAGGGCGACCCCGCCAATCCTGACGCCACTGCCTTCGAGACCCTGCGCTTCGTGACGTTCATCGTCGAGACCCTGATGGCAGTCTACAAGCACAACGGCCTGCTGAAGGCCAGCATCATGAGTGCGACCAACGCCCACCGTCTGGGCGGCAACGAGGCACCGCCAGCCATCATCTCCTCGTTCCTCGGCACACAGCTGACCGAGCTGCTGGACAAGATTGAGCGCGGTGAGACGTCGGAGGTGCGCGACAAGAAGAACATGCAGATTGACATCCCACAGATACCCGACCTCATCATCGACAATACCGACCGCAACCGCACCTCGCCCTTTGCCTTCACGGGCAACCGCTTCGAGTTCCGTGCACCCGGCTCGAGCGTGAACTGCGCGTCGGCGATGATTGCGCTGAATGCGGCGATGGCCGAGGCGCTGACGTCGTTCAAGGCGCGTGTCGACGAGCGCATCAGAAGCCTCACCCCCGACCCCTCTCGCAAAGGAGAGGGGAGTAATTACCTTGGTGGCGGAAACACAGCGGAAGGAGTATCCACTCCCCTCTCCCCTGCGAGAGGGGTCGGGGGTGAGGCTTTCCACGCCATCGTAGAGGTGCTTCGCGACGACATCAAGGCCTGCAAGCCCGTGCGTTTCGACGGCAACGGCTACTCCGAGGCTTGGGTGCTGGAGGCAGCACGTCGCGGCCTCGACGTGGAGAAGTCGTGTCCCGTCATCTTCGAGCACTACCTGGACGAAGATTCCGTCCGGATGTTCGAGTCGACGAAAGTCATGAACCGCAAGGAGCTCGAGGCTCGCAACGAGGTGAAGTGGGAGATGTACGTGAAGACGGTCCAGATAGAGGCCCGCGTGCTGGGCGACCTGGCCATGAACCACATCATCCCCGTCTGTACGCACTACCAGTCGCAGCTCATCAAGAATGTCCAGGGCATCAAGGACATCTTCCCCGTCGAGCGAGCCATGCGCCTGTCAGCCCGCAACCAGAAGCTGATTGAGGAGATTGCCGAGCGCACGGAGCGTATTGAGCGCTTTGTCGAGGAGCTGACGGAGGCCCGCCGTGTGGCAAACCGCATTGAGGACATCCACGCCCGTGCCATTGCCTACCACGACACGGTATGTCCGAAGATGGACGACATACGCCACGAGACCGACAAACTCGAGCTGATTGTCGAGGACGGTCTCTGGACGCTGCCAAAATACCGCGAGCTGCTGTTTATCCGCTAAGCTCCTTTTACAACCCTATCGGGGCGCACGACGTTTCCTTTACTCCTCTCCCTCCTCCCACTCGTCGTCGTCCCACATGCGGTCGCCACGTGCGGCCGCATGTTGTGTATCACCATTTTCTTGTATGTCGGTGATGGTGACGGTGGTACCTTGGGGATTCACGACATTGCCCTTGCTGGCAGTGGCAACCTGTTGTATCTGTATCTTGACGACCCGTGTCGTTGGCTGATCATATTGTCTTTTCATAGCTCCCTTCAATTTTTCAATTACTCAATTTCTCAATCTCTCAATTTCTCAATCTCTCAATTCCTCACAACGATTTTCTTTCCATTGCTGATATACAGACCGCTCTTCAGTTGGCCACTGACCACCTTGCGGCCATCAAGCGTGTACCACGTGTCGTTCCTCGTTCCTCGATCAACATTCCTCAGTTCGACGATTCCCGTGGGTTCCTCGATGGTCAGCGCCAGACGGGCGGCAGGATTCTCCTTGTGAATGTAAGCGCGCAGTCCGCCGAGATTGTTCGTCTCTTCGGCAGGGCTGTAGAGCTTGTTGTCCGTGCCTATAAAGAGGTCGGTGCCGTCGGTAGCCAGCGGCGTGACGCTGAAGCAGCCCAGGAACGACACACCGTTACTCGCCGTCGGAGTGGCGGGTTCCTCCGTCTTGATCTTAACGGCGCGGAAGGTCGGGTTTACACAGTCATAGATAAACTTCAGGAGGAACGGGGTGCCGGCTGCAATCTTCGTTCCTGCCGGCACATTACTGAATGTCATTACGCCATCAGCATACGAGCTATATGTCGTCATAACGATTTCTTGCGTCTTGCCGCCCGTCCCTATGGCTGTGTAGATGTCGTCACTACTTACATCGAACGGCAGACAGAGCGTGTTCCAAATGCCGCCACGTAGTGTACGGCGGGTAGCCACGTCGACAATTTTTCCAATGTTTTCATGCAACACCGTCGAATTGTTAGCACTCTCGTCGAGCGTAATGGTCGGCGGTGCAACCAGCAGCACATCATCGAGGTCGCAGTCGCTACTAAAAAACGAGATTTTAACCTTACTATTGTCGTACTGCATGGGAACGGCATAGGTATAATCCGTCCACTCACCCTGAGACGGTGACAGGTCTAGAATATTAAAAATATAACGATTAGTATTATATATACCTTCACCATAGTTCTCTACGACATTAAAAGACGTTGTTGCAGAAGCCTTGCGCCCGCGGAGTCGGAATGTCAGGATGGCCGAGCGGCCGATATCTATCTTGCTTGTCACATAGTCATTCGTTATTCCCAACGCCTTGTAACCATTTGGTTCACTGCTGAAATCGTCTGCAAAGAGATTGGTTCTCACGGTGTAGGTGGCCGTTGTGACATCGCTAGCGACATCGTCCTTGTAGGCTATCGCCTTCAACGTCATCGTAGTGCTGACAGAGACAGCTTCTGTATAGGGCGTACTCTCGTTCGTAGGTGTCGTCCCGTCCGTCGTATAGTAGATGGTCGCACCCTCCGTCTCGCAGTTTATTTCAACCGTCTGCGTTTCAGTATAGGTGCCGCCAGATGGGGTGAAGGTCGGAGCTTCTACGGTCTGAGTCGAACCTTCGACTTCCTTTTCTACTACTATATTGTCAATAAGTGCACCACCAACTCCCCCCGATGTGAATACTATCTTCGTTGCAGCCGTTGCATTTGTGATATTAAATGTAGCTGATCGATAGGTATCATCTTGCAAGGTAAAAGATTTCTCTGTCTCAATGATAGAGCCTCCTCCTGTAACATCAACGGAAAAGGACGGCGTTTCATATGACGAAGACCTAATATAATTGAATGTCAAACGCAAATGTCCTACTTGGTTAATCGCAGGAGTAGTGGCTATTCCATAATCACTTTTAGTGCCCAATTTTAATTGTTGGGAGGAGTTATAAGAATTTGTTGATAATGATGCAAATGAACAACTCCCTTCTTTTGTCCATTTACCAGTCTCAACAAGCCAATACGTAGAGGCATAATCATTAAAATCCTCACTCCATACTGTCTTCCACTCTGCCCTCGCTCCCATCGAGAATACGCATAGGAAAAGGGCCATCATCAAACGAAATAGTATTGTTTTCATAGGCTAATAATTGGTTTATTATAATACAATTGCTCTTTTCACACCGCAAATATAGGAAAAAAATCATTACCGTCCAAGTTTTTTCACAAAAAAATGAGTTGCGCCCAAAAACAGAAATCTTCAAGAATCTTTCAAAACAGGCCATTCGACAGCCGTTTCGTCAGATTCTTGAAGATTTTCAATAATCAGTTCAGGGCCTCCTGAAAGAGACGCTCGGTGGCCTGATCGCACTCGTACTGCCGCATCTCCTCGTCCCACTCCACCTGCAGCGCAGCAGGGTCCCAGTTGCTGTTGTACTTCTCAGCGAAGAGGTAGTCGTAGCAGGTGCCGAAGGTCTCGGCGGCAATGCGGTCCCACTGGGGCGTCCACCAGGCGTACTCGGGATAGCCGAGGGCACGCCAGAGGTCACTGCAGCGGCGCAGGAGGAGCTCGCACTCGGTCTCCGAGATAACATCGGTGAGACTGACGCGCTTGTTGTCGAACCAGACGTAGCGCCAGTCGTCGAAGTCCTTGTCCTCGATGAGTCGGGCCGTCAGCCGCCATACCCTGAGTGCCCACCAGAAGTGACCCGTCTCGGCACAGAGGTCGCCGATGTACATACCCTTCTGAAACTTGCGCTTACAGCTCTCGGCACAACGGATGGGGTGGATGGTGCTGTTGACGATGTCCTTCAGCAGTCGTGCCTCGAGGTGCGTGACAACACCATTGGGCGTGCAACTGCACACCCGGTAGGGAATTCTTCTTCTCATAATTCGTAAGCTTTTTTGTGTGTAACAATATGTGTAAAAGATCACCTGGCGCGCACGGTGAGGACGACCTCTCCGAGCGGCGCTTCGCACACGGGGAGCGATGCCCCTGTGCTGCTTGTTACACGTTGCTTACTGGAAGCGGATTCTTAGCTAGTCATCTTGGCTCTTTCGGAATGGGGCTGCAAAAGTATGGAATTCTTTCGTAACCGCCAAATTTTTCCCGCATAAAATTTGTTTTCTCCGAAAAAAAGGAATCACCGCCTTCTGCTTTCACGGAAGGCGGTGATGTCAATTGCCTGTCCCTTGCCATCTGTACCCGATACGTGAGACAAAACGGAACCGCCGAAGCCATCTTTCGGATGTCTCGGCGGATATTTTTCTGTGAGAGGAATAAAGTCGGTAAGAAATTATGGCTTGGGCACCATCCAATTCTCAACTCTTAGACCTGGTATGCGGCTGAAGTGCCTGACATTGCCCGTGACGAGGATGAGGTCTTCGTGCAGGGCAGTGGCACCGATGAGCAAGTCCATGCTGTCGATGCGCTGCCCCGTGCGCTCCAGTTGCCAGCGTATGTCGCCATACTCGCGCATACAGAGGCTGGTGGAGTAATGCTCGAAGAGGCTTTGAATCTCTATCACGTCGTCGAAATGCTCCTTGCGGCCCGACTTGTAGGCACCGAAGTAAAGCTCGCCGATGGTGAGGTCGGAAATCTTGCACTCGCTGACACCCACGCGGCGGATGTGCTCCACCACGGCGGGTTCCTCCTTGATGAGGGCGATGCAGATGCAGGTGTCCAGCAGATAGGTTCCTCGTGTCAGCATGGCTTACCAGGTTTCAATGGTTCGTGAATTCTCGCGACTGCCGCGCAACTCCTCGGCTATCTCCATTGCGGTGCCTTCGCCGCCCCAGTCCTTATGGAACTTGGCCAGCGCGGCATCGAGCATGTCGTCGTCCATCGTGGCCCATGCGCCGGCGAAGTCGTCGACGGTGTGCTTCTTGGCAGACTCGTCCTCGTATTCCATCAGCTCAGCCTTGGCAGGCTTGACCTTTGGTCGAGCCTGCTCACACTCGGCAGAGTCGATGCAAGCATCGCTCTGCTCTCGCTTAATCGCAGGCTTTACACTGCTGACGAGCATCGTGACGAGCTCCAGCTTCTGGCTGTCGTCCATGTCCTTCACCAGCCTCCAGTAGTGTGTGATGGGGTGCGTGGTGTGCTGTCTTCTTCTCACTGTTGCTTCCATAATCGTATCTTTTTACGTTTTCTACGTGCAAAGGTACAACATATTTTCGACATTCTTTTCTTTTTAACACGAATTTTCATGTAATTGCCCACGAATATCCCATGAATTATTATTTATGGTCATTCGTGGCTCATTCATGGCAATTCGTGTTCAAAAGAAAAATAAGAAATCGGGGATAGCAATCGCTATCCCCAATAGTACATAACGGTTATTAATAAGGTGGAAGACTATTACGTCACCACGTCCTTGTCGGCCACAAGCTTCAGACTCCACCCTACCGCTCCATGAGCAGGTACTTGGTGCCGGCGTTGGTGTGCTTGCTCTGGAAGTCGAAGGCGGTACGGCTTAAGGCGTTGCCAATCTTCTCGGGAGTGACGGCCTTGAGGGTGGTGCGGCCGAAGCGGGCGCAGAGGCGGTCGAGGATCTGGGAGTTGGCCAGCCAGGTGCCCTGCTCGCCGGTGGCTGGGGTACGGAAGGTCTCGGCAATCATCTCGGCCAGGGAGTCGATACGCTGGAAGCGTTCGTTCTCGGCTATGAGGCGGCCTATCTCGCTGTCCGTCAGCCAGTAGCGCCGTCCGTCGGCCACCTCCTGCTTCAGCTGTGCGTAGAGCTGGCGGTGGTCCAGGGTGTCGCTGAAGTCAATCATGTCGGTGATCTCCACGCAGACGAAGCGTCGCGAGCCAGTTGGGTCGGTGAGCGGCTTGGGCTGGTTGGTGGTGCCGATGAACGAGGCATAGCGGCGGTACTGCTTGACGGCCTTGCCGTAGGGCGGACGGAACTTGACGTCGGCCGTTGAGAGGAGGTACTTCAGGAGCACCTGCTGGCGCTGGGTGGTCTTGTCGAACTCGTCGATGTTGATGAGTGCGAACGAGGTGAGGCCGAGGTTCAGGTCGGTCTCGTTCTTGAACGAGATGCGGTCGTTGTAGTAGTCGCGCAGCTCGTGGGGCAGCAGTATGCGACAGAAGCTGGACTTGCCGCAGCCCTGGCGGCCGATGAGCAGGGGCACGAGGGCGTTGCCGGTCAGCGACTGGCGTCCCTGCCAGTGGGCTACCATACCGAGGAGCCAGGTGTGGAGGTACTCCTCCCAGTGGGGCTGGCTGGTGGGCACGCGCGCTGCCAGCGCTGCCACGCGGTCGACACCGTCCCACCGCGGCAGGCGGTCGAGCCAGTCGTTGACGGGGTCGTACTTCTCGATGCGCGGCGAGTCAATGAAGCGTGCGATATCCTTGTCCCACGACTTCAGCCCGAGCTCCTTGGCGCGGATGGTCATCTCGTTGCGCGCCTCGTCGTCGAGGTCGCGGAAGGGCTCCATCTCGCCCGTCTTCTCGCGGTACTGTGCGACGCCGGTCATGACGTTCTTGCGCATCTCGTAGTGGGTGTGCAGGAAGATGTCGGTCTTCATCATCAGCAGCGTGTCCTCGGGGATGCTCTTCATCGGCTTCATGCCGTGGCGCTTCATGTACTGCTCCGTCTGCTGTACGCAGTAGGCCGACTCGAAGGTCTTCTCCACGAGCAGCGGGTCCTTGTTCAGCAGCGGGTGCAGGAGCGTCAGCCGCAGGGCGTTCTCCTGAGGTATACCCTCCTCCAGACATCGTCCCGCGATGTCCATCAGCAGCTCGGCCACACGGCTCTCGTCGGGCAGCTCGAAGTAGCGCCCCATGACCGTCGTGACAATGTACTGGTAGTTCAGCGCATACGTCTGCTTCTGCGACTTGCCCGGCATGAGCAGGCGCTCGCGGCGGTCGCTGTCCACGCGCACGCCGTCCGTCGGCGGTTCCTCACGGCAGTCGACGTAGAACGGCACGGCGGTCGGGCGATAGCCCATGTCGGGGTCGGCGCTCATGTAGACCGTGCGCTCCATGAGCGGCTCCAGGGCGTCGAGCGTCAGGTCGAGCTGGGCGTTGTACGCCTTGCGCGCCGTCTTGTAGAGGTTCAGGTGGAACTGCCGGATGTCCGCCTCGGCCGTGGGCAGCCCGTCGCCGTCGTACAGCTCGCCACGGCAGACGATCTTCACGCTGCGGCCACCGGCGCCAAGGAACGTCAGCAGCGTCTGGGGCACGCGCGCCGCCGCCCGGCGTATGGCGATGGCCTCGTCGTAGTCCGACAGGTTGTTGGCCTCCAGTACGACAAGCCCGTTGTAGGCCAGCATCTGGCGCTCGCCCTTCAGCATCTGCATCTCGGCCTGGAAGCACAGTCGCGGCAACCGCAGGCGGACGTCGAAGTCCGTCAGCAGCTGGCCGTCGGCCGACCTCCTGGCGTGAATCAGCGGGTAGATCTCCCTGAGCCTGTACACCTCGTCAATGTGTTCGCCGCCGGCTATCGCCTTGACGACCGTTTCCAGGGACTCGCGGACGAGGGTTTCGCGCGTACCTTTCTTTTTCATAACAGTAATCTTCATCTTTTTCTCCTTTCCAGTAGATTAGTTTCACATGGCGCTGCGAAGGTACGAAGAAATTTCCATTCCTGCAACTATTTCAAATCCTAACTCCGGAAGTGCCTCATTCTCAGACATTTCCCCATAAGTCTTTTTCATAAAGGAACTGTCATCTGTCACTTTTCCCACGCAACCCATTGAGTATAAATATGTTAAATAGTGACGGATAGTGTTAACAACTGTCACTATCTGTCACCGTTTTTCGCATTTCTTTACATTTTTCGTTCGTAGAGGTCACCTTTTCGTTCGTAAAGGTCACCTTTAGAGTTGTAAAGGTCACCTTCTCGGAGCTAAAGGTCACCTTTACAGAGCTAAAGGTCATCTTTTCACCAGACACCCGTCACCAATCGGTCACGAAGAGAAAAGTGACAGTAAGTGACAGAAAAGTGACAGATGTAAAACCATCTATCCCCTCTACTTCAGCAAGTTAACCTCAAAAAGTGACAGATGACAGATGAGATGCAAATATCGGCGAGCACTTTTCACATATTGTTTCTTCTGAAGTCATACTCTTTGGCGCTAATACTTTTTCTAAGACCGTGCAAGAGTAGAAAGGTGTTTTTCCCACTCTTTTTACCTTCTCTGGCAATCTGATTTCTTGGAGCGAAAACACAATTTCCATGAATTAGCTGTAAGTTTACACAACTTTCGCAAGCTCTACTTGCTCAGTCTCGTAAGGGGCAAGGAGCAAGGAGCAAGGGGCAAGAGAATAGAAAGATAAACGTAGAAAAACGGAGGGATGAAGCGGCATAGAAGGGGACTGACTAACCTCTTGCCCCCTGCTCCTTGCCCCTTGCCCCAAGAAAGTGGAGCTTGTGAACATGCGAAACTTGAATTAATAATGTGAGCGAAAAATCGTTTGTTATAACCCTAATCGTAGTCCGATATTGTACCCTTTTACTTCGGGCTTTTGAGCTGAACGACTTGCATTACGACAATACTTCACCTCTAAACTTGATATGCTTCCACCACGCACGACATATAGATAACCTGTTGCCGGACCTGTGGGGTCGTTTTGGGGGGATATGCTGTAATAATCCATCGTCCAGTAATCATTCACCCATTCTTCAACATTGCCAATCATATCATAGAGTCCCAATTCATTGGCTTGCTTCTTTGCCACCTCAACATGGTATAGTTTATGATTCCCATAATGCCATGCTACATCATTAAGCGTGTTGCTACCAGCATACTTGTAGCCTTTACTCTTTGTGCCTCCTCTTGCGGCAAATTCCCATTCTGCCTCTGTTGGTAATCTATAATTCTTACCTGTCAAACTATTCAGTTTACGTATAAATTCTTGACAATCATTCCATGATACGGTTTCCACGGGGTGAGTGTCTCCTGTTTTCTGCTTTGATGGATTAGACCCCATTACTGCTTTCCAGAGTTCCTGCGTGACTTCAGTCTCTCCAATGCTGAAACTACTAAGGGTTACTCTATGTACAGGTCTTTCACTTTCTTGGCTTTCTGATAGTTCGGAATCAGGCGCCCCCATCTTAAACGTTCCACCTGTTACACCAATCATCTTGAACGAAACTCCATTGACTTTTTCTGTGAATGTCCTTCCACTTGAGGCGTCACGCTGGCCTGTTCCACCTGCTCCTTCATCATTGTCAAGATTCTCGCTTTCATAGATAACTTTGAAGTTCTTCCACGGTTCCTTCGTTGAATAGTTCGCCCTGCATCCGACAGGAATGTGCAGACTCCATCTTCCGTCTTTACCCGTAACTGGACTCGTAGCAGTCGGTGGATTTCCACGGTTAATCCACAAGGCCCCTTCTGTAGCAGATGATGTAAAGGCTCCCATTCCAATGCTCTTTATGTTCTTTCCAATATTGACATTTGTAAATGTTCCTGTAAAAGCCATCATTCCGACCGTTTCTAACTGATTGGGGAAAAACATATAATTCTTGATTTTGCATCCGTTAAATGCATAATCCCCAATTGTTTTCAATTTTGCATTCTTTTGAGAATCATAGCTAAAATTGATAGTTTTCAAGTAACTACAATCAGCAAACGCCGCTTCACAGATTTCTTCCACATGAGAGGGTATATCAACCTCACTTATCAGGGTCTTTGCAAACGCCTGCTTTCCTATCTTCTGTAGAGAATTTGGTAAGTCTATCTCCTCAATCTGAATCATGTTATAGAAAGCGTTGTCACCGATTGTCGTCACGCCTTCCTCTACCGTGACTTTCTTTATATAGTAATCTTTCCATGGCTGGCTACCCGAGGAATAGTTCTGCATTGCCCCATTTCCGGAAATTTTCAATTCGTATGTCCGCGAATCGTATGTATATGTGATTCCACCTGAAGTATTAGTCTGAGGTCCTAAAGACCTGACGAATTCATAGTCATTAGAGGTCATCTGTGAAGGCTCAAATATCGTTCCCATAGACTTCGTAGTCAAATAGCCCCCTTGATAATACACTGTCAAAGTATAAGAATCCTCATATGTAAGAGTAACCTCATTCCCAGATACAATGTATTCGAACAAAGAGTAGTCCTTGGTAGTAGTGTTACCGAGGTCTGTATCATAATCCTTCTGTATCCAATAACTAATACCAGTATGGTCTGACGTAAAATACAGAATCCAGGTATCGACATCCACCCAAGCATGGTTGCCAGCCCCTTCACCGTAGGAAGAGTCTCTCGTTATCCACTTGTTGGTTTTAAGCGTTTGAATGAGGCTTGTGTTCTTGCTGCCTCCATTTTCGTTCTTGTCATCGTCATCACCACATGAGACGAAGCCAACACTAACTACAGCTAGTAACATAATGGCAAGTAAATCCAATAGATAGTCTTTGTACTTCATTTGCTAGACACCTTAATTTATCGTTATAATCAATGAAATGAATGGGCACAAATAAACTTCGACCTGGTACGGTTGAACATTTTGAGAACGTTCACACTTGGATACCTCCAAGTGTGAACGAATTCACGAAAAGCGTGAAAAAGATTTTATACCTTTTAATCTTCTACAATACTAACTATAGGAAATCAGAACTTATATCCAAATACGATACCAAAAGCTTGATTATACTGGCTATAGTCTGAATCTAACTTAATAAGGCCACGGCTATACTCTGCACCAATTATGAACTGATCAAAGTCAAGTGTTAAACCTGCTATTACACCTGCGTCAAATCGGTCGTAGCCGCCATCACTATCAAAGATATTAGTTTTCCCACCTGTATTCCATTCGATATCACTGCCAAAGAGTCCGTATGCTACGTATGGGCCGGCCTTTATCGCAATTTTCATCGCATCAGAAACAGGAATTTTATAAGCAGCAAAGATGGGCACCTGAAGATAAGACATACCGATGTTTCCGTCAATCACATCTGACTTGAAACCTTTGGCAGCATACTCAAGTCCAGGAATAATCGAGAAATTCTCTGAAAGACCTAGGTCGTAAGCAATACCGACCTTATAAGAGAATGTCGTTTTTGTAGAATTGGCATCACTGCCGACAACAGAAGAAAGACCAACTCCGGCTTTTAACGTAAACTTTGAATCTTCTTGTGCGCTCACTGTTAGGGTCGTCAACGCAAGAGTAACCACTAATAAAATTTTCTTCATAGTTATAAGATTTTTTACGCCAAGTATCCTTTGGCGCATGATTTATATTAGGTCAGGATACGACCATAGTATTTCCGATTCTTACCTTAACCACATCAAATTGGTTGTTGTTGGCTTTTGGCCGTTACCAAATGCAACTCCAACAGCCCTTGCTGCTGCGATACGATCTTTCTCCAACTGGATTTCATTACGATACTTCTCACGCATCTCAAAATCTATATCACTACGTACTTGAGCTTTCACCTCTTTCATCATTTTCCCTGCCTCTCCATAACAAGCAGCATCCGGGTCTATCTGTGCCAACATAGAACACACATCATATGCCGTTTGCTGGTCTTGCCCGGCTGCCCAAAGAGCCTTTGCATGATTCAGCAAGAAAAGATTCAAACGATCAAGATACTTTGTGTAAAGCTGTAATCCATAGCGTGATGCCTCATCACCGCCTTTTGAGCAAACTGGAATGGAGAGAACCATAGCTAAAGCCTCTTCATAGTTCTGTAATGACGCAAGCCGTTTAGCCTCTTTGATGATATTTGGATACTGAGTATCGTAATAGTTCATCATGCTCTTCTTTCCGCGATTAATGAGATTTGTAATTTCTGCATTACTTGCACTGATCCTGCGAAATGCATTAATATAGCTTTTCACCTCACCAGTTCCTACTCCATTGAGTGTAACGTATGCCGTTCCAAACTTTTTCTTTGTATAGGTATCCGCCATATAGAATGTGATACCTAAGTTATAAACAGTTTGGATAGGAGGCCCAGGCAGATTACTCTTGTCAAGCACATCACAATGTGCTGTCAACACGAATGGAGTTGTTGGTGCATCCGATGTCAGTCCATTCTCTGTTGCCACACGATTCAGAGATTGATAGAAGAAACTACTAGCAGCTACAGGGACATTAGTAAAGTCCTCATCAAGTTGAATGGAAATGGGCATAACACAATTTTGTGAATATGCATTAGCAGCAAATATTAAGATAGCTACAGACAAAAAACTCTTTGTTTTCATATTAACGTCCTCCTTATTTTTCTCCTAAAACCAAAAGACAACGGCCCAGACCGCGATTGACCGTCTTTACAGGAATATTGTAAGGTGCAGCACCTAGGAAACGGGCTAAATCTCGGGCAAAGCCATATGTATCCTGTGCCATACCATTAGCTTTGTAAAGTGGAATTCGAACCTGTTCGTAAAGTATCATCGATTCAGTTGCATCAGACTTATTGAATCGGTGATTCACACAATTGTCAGCTAACCAGTTATCAATTATCTCACTAAGTTCATAATCGCCATACTCTTTTTCAAAGTCTACAGTACTACTATCGAATATACGCATATCAAGAACAACCTCACGCCCATTTGTCAACAAGTCGTCAAAATGTTGCTGAAGCCTTTCCACAAAGGAATCCATGTGGTCTTGTACTGCTTCTTCTAATAAAACAGGCAACTCTGCCGAGAACGAACCTTTACCCGTACCCTCTGCACCAGCGACCTGCTTATTGCTATAAGCGTCAAGAGCACGAAGGTTATACGTAATACTGCTCTTCGGTCCGACCGTATTGACTGTCCAATCTATTTCAAGTATAATGTCGGCCTTTGCAGTGCGACGCAGGCGGTCTAGTGGGCTTTCTGAGATAGACGAGCCACTCTTCTTACTTGTTATCAGCCGATCCTCCGCCGAGAGATTGGAAATACTTTTGACATTCTGCTGAAGATCTTTAAGCGGGAATCCACGATCAGCCATTAGCGTGTTAATCTTAGATATTACCGCATTGAGTTGCTTGTCAGAAGACACTGCAGCCTTATAATCGGGTATTTGCTCTACTGTCCCCTGATTATCGAACGATTGCTCAAAACCGTGTTCCTTACACCACGCATCACTAGGCACGACCATAAGTGTCGGCTTTTTAGCCTGCCCCATAGCTGACAAAGAACACAATGTCAGCATTAAAACGCATATTATAGTTTTGTTTTTCATCTCAATCATTATTAGTCAATTAAATTATCTGCCTTCAGACGGGCTTTCAACTCAGCTCTCAAAACGCGAATCGTAAGATCATAGGCATAGCCTAACTTATCTTTCGACCTACCACCCGAACGTTTCTTCGTATCGCGTAATGAGACATATTTCTTGTATTCGCCATTATCGGCAAAAAACAAATTAAAGTAGTCTTCATAACGTTCCTTGGCATTCACTTCAGAAACAAGTGGGCGCATATTACAACCTGCCACGCCATCACGAATGCCATCAAAGATTACTGCCCATACGGCATTCTTCATGGCCTGTTCTTTGGCATCAGAGCGGTTACGGCCATAGCCCTGCACACGTAGCGTTTGTGAACCATCAAGTTCCACGCCCATACACCTGATGGAAGAACGGGCAAATACTGGCTGCGTCTGTGCATCAGCACAAACCAATGACATAGCAGCAATTACGGATAATAGTATTCTTCTCATTGTTGTTACTTTTAAATTATCAGAATTCATATCCCAGTTTCAGTCCTACAAAGCTATAGGCCATATCTTTCTTGTTATAATTCTTGAAACTAGTGATTGTGTAACTGATTCCTATTAGGAAGTTGTTACGCAGTCCCCCAAAACTATACCCCAAAGTTGGACTGGCAAAAAAACCTTCATTTGTAATACCGCCGATGTTTATAGACCAGAACGGAACGCCATCGCGATCATACGAGGAAATAAAGTTTCCGCGTACGTTGGCAAATATCGGTATACCAAATTGATTATCCGTATCACGCACATCTGCATTATTAACATAATAGCGCACCCCGAGACCTGCGCCGATACGCAGATATTCACTCAAGCGGTAACCACCCGTCCATAAAGCACTAACATACTGCATATTTGTACTATTAACCATGACACTACTGCCTCCCTCTGCATCTATTGCAAACCAAAAGCCAGTATTCTCAGTTTCATAATTTCTATAGTTGCTGTGTTTGGGTGCATCTGGCAATTTCACATCACGATACTGAGCCTCTGCAGAAACAGTCATCGTGAGCAATAATGCTGATAATAATATAATCTTCATATTCAATATTGTTTAAGTTAGAATCCAGATGAAAGAGAACGCACGACACCAGCTTTTTCCAATTCCTTACGGAGAGCCGTTTTGTCTACTTGCAGAATTGCACCACACTTATAACCCTTTTGAGTCTTCACACGATCATATGAACCGGCTACTATTGTTGCAAAGTTTTGGCACTGACCATCTGAAGCAAAAAACACCTCGCAGAAGGAAGCATTATCCGCCTCTGCCGAAGGAGGGGCCATAGCAGGCTGACGAGCACCGCTCGAATTACCACTACATCCACGGAATACTACTCCATGAACAGCCGCACGTTTCAACTCTTCATCTTTAACACTCTTAGCATAAACATAAACTTTCACAAGAATCGTGCCCTCTGTGCCAGATCCTGCTCCAGTGATATCATACTGAGGCATTTTGTCTCCTTTAGCCACTGCACCTATCATTATTCCAAGGAGCAGTACCATCAAACTCAATAATCTCTTCATAGTCTTTACAGTATAAAGTTAATAACTATTTATTCGACATCTCACGAATAAGCATTCCTTTTGCAAAATTTTTTCCACTGACCGTTCGGAAAGTAGTAAAGCCAAGGGTTGCACCAGTTGCGCCTTCCTCCACAGCCATATATCGATTGTCCCAAATCAGGTTTCCTATGGGTTCTATCACCCCCACTCGATTATACTTGTGTGAACCATTCTCCATTTCCACAACTTCCAGGACCTCAAACTTACTCTTTGCGGTTACACCTTCTTTCATACCTATATATGCTGTTAGCGGCTCTACAGAGAGCAAAGGTGATTTTGTACGAAAATCCTCATAATTTCGTTGCAAATCCACAACATTTTCATCAATGGCGCGTTGACAAGCCTTACGAACCATAACTATCGGTTGGTCTTCATTTATTCCCAAAAAAGAAGTTGTGCCTCCACTACTCTCTACTTTGCCAACGTATTTTAGTCTATAGTTTCCACGTGCAGCCTCAAAATTTGCACGCTTTGTCGCATCAGGTTTAGAGGCATATTGTTCCTGATAAAAAAGCGCCGCCTGTTCATCAGTCCATTCTAGTTTATATAGGAATGTATTAATCTTCACTTTGAAACCTTTAATTGTTTCCACCATATCTCCAAGATTATCTGTAAGGTCATCAATATTGGTACCTGTATAGGCAGCCAGAAGACTTCCAAGTCCTTTTAAAATTGCAGCACCAGTTTTTGCACCCTTATTCTTATCCACATAACGAATATCATTAACCAGGACAAAGGTATTACCAATTAGCTCTTCACCTGCATCTTGGAGCATTGCCATACCACGCGCAGAACGTGTTGCCAGTTGCTTATCAAACTCTGTAGCATTATAGAGTCCACGTTCTTTTACCAACTCCATATCGCACTGCCCAGTGAAAAAATCACGGTTAAACCAGCGTCCAACGAGACGACTTGCAACTTTATTTTTCAATAAGAAATCAGAAATGTCAGAGTTCTCTTTTTGACTGTTAGCACCAGATAATTTCTTGTCCAGATCAAGGACTTTAACGCTCAGGTTATGATCGTTGAATTTATCCGGCACAGGGATTTGTAAAAAGGCCTCCTTTATCTCACTTGCAAACTGCTGGTCAGTATGGTTTACCAACACTGAGTATATTGAACTACGTCGATAGTTCGATTCAATATCTTGTGCATTTATTCCGAATGTGAATGACACAAGCAAGATAGCTAGCATATAATATTTTTTCATAACAGCCGTGTTTTTAGGTTAGTAACTAAAGTTTCCCACTCCACGAAGCGGGCATGAACACTCTAAGAGCGTATCCTCTTGATAGCCGTAGTGTCCGAAGGGCCTACGGATAAGCAAAGGTGAGAACAGTACTCTGAAAGAGTGCCCCAACAGCAACGTGGGCGCCCCTTTAAGGGGCGAGGTGTTGTTTACCCCTCTACTGGGGGTACTGTGCATACCCCAGCTACTGAGAGATGACACCTTCTGTGTCAGATTGTTGCGCATACTCATAGAGGAGGATACTTCAATCATCAATAATACTTTTTCCATTTCTTTCTTTTCCATTTCTTTCAATTGTAAATGAGACACTAAGCCAAATGTGGGGAATACTTATTTTCTTTTGTAATCCTTCCAGTTCTTCAGGGTTTGCTGTTTCCATTTCTTGTCAACAGGAACGATGCGCACCTGGCCATCAAGTTTCTCTTGATTGATTACAGTATGTTTCCCATCTTTTTGCAACAAGTAGTAAGTCGCATCAGAATCTGTCTGACAAGGGTAAGGACTATCAATGGTCCAACCGTCTCTCTCCATCACGTAGTAACTTCCCTTTAGCCCCCATTTGTTCTGTGTGTCTATTATGTCAACACATAGCATCTTGTCGGCCATGAAGTCTTTGTAGTCGGATGTCACCTTCTTGTCTTTTGGGTTCTTCCTGTATAATTTCCCATACAATTGGAACATGAGCGGATAGATCTCGTTAGAAACCTTTTGCATGGGTTGTTCCTGTGAGTCTGTGATGCATTTTTATTATTAATTGACTGAGTCCACGCTTTAGAAAGTGGACTCAGTTAATAATTCCATTCTTCGTCACTAAGTGTTGATTTTAAATCATATGAACGATTTTCACGAGTAATATCCAAAAGGAGATTTTTCTTTTCTGTTGCTGTGAGAGCACGTCCTCCCAGTTTTTCAATTTCCTTCACCACTATATCCTTATAAAGAGTAGAAACTGGAATATCTATCAATAGCACGTCATTTGTATTAAGAAGATATCCAAATGATCCTTTACTTTTTGACATATCCAATGCATCAATGGTTGCTTTCGGGGTATTGGGTGCAAACATTTGTGCTCGGTTTAGCGGAGTATCGTCAACAATCATCCCTACAGGAGCGACATGAGCTACCCCATTGAGAAAGTTAGAAACAGCCTTAAAACCACTGGCAGAGAGCCGATTTGAAGCCATATTATAATGGTAATAGAGCGAATCAGATTTCATCACCCACATATGTTTCGCATTGGGTTCAGAAGGTAGGACAACATCAGCGTATTCTGTAGGAATCAAACTGATATTATCAGGAGAGATGAAGCCCCACTTACCTTCTTTCTTGACCGCAACCATATCAAACGTATTACCCAAGACCTTTTCATAAACAAACGGGACTTTTACTTCACCTGTCCGAGTAATACAACCAAACTTTCCATCTTTCTGAACACTGAATATTTCCTTGTCAGAACTATTCGCTGGGAAAGCTATTTCATCATAACCAGACAATGAAGCTATACCATTGTTAGAATCGTTAAACACATCATACTTCCCCTCACTATTCTTTGCTGCCCATAGTCCAGTGGCCTGACTATGTTTTAACAAAGAATATCCTGAACGCAGAGACGTCCCTTTTTTGTCAATAAATGACCAAGTTGTTCCATTAACTGGGGCAATCTCACCAATAAAGTCTCCATGAGTCCAAAAGTTAATCTTATCAATATGGGAATCAAATTTCGCCACCTGGAAGCCCTTGCCTGTACTTAGATTATGATAGCCGCAAAGCGTCTGTTTCTTTTTTACAATATAATACCTAACCATCCCACTTTGAGGTTGCATCACAAAATAATAAAGCCCCGGCTTCATCAATTCTCTTCCATTGCCATCCATAATACCCGCATTGTAAATGCTCGATCCATTTCCACTGTAACCAAGAAATGAACAATCTGTTACAAGCGTATCTATCGTATTATGGTAGCTGTATGACAATCGTTTGCCTTCATAGTAGGGGAACTTATTATTTCCGTCATATGAAAATTCGTAAAGACCCCTGTACTTGGGTGTCACAAGAATATTACCTTTTGCATCAATGATTCCGTATTTGGCATTTGCCATATAAGTTTTCTTTTCATTAGCAGTGGCCTTTCCACCTGATGCAATCAAAGCCTTTCCATAACAATTAGGTTTTGAAATATGTGTGTAGTTTACGGGTAGTAACACTTTACCTCGATGGTCGGCAAGTCCCATTTTCTTTCCATCTTTAACAAGAAATATGTCATCATTCCACGTTAGTATCTGCGTATACTTTAATGGAAGTAAAACCTTACCAGACTCATCTATTAAACCAGTCTTACCGGACTTCATTACGATAGCCACACCATCTCTAAATGGCTGGGCACTTTCATACTGACATTTTATAACAACATTGCCATCACGATCTGCATAGCCTATCTTGCCTTTCTTATCTACTTGAATCTTCAATTCTTGGGCTTGTGCGCCTACTGAAACAGCAAAAACGGCAAAACATAGAAGAGTTCTTATCTTCATCATAATCAACATGAGCCTATAGTCCCAGATTCGGCTATTTCTTAAGGGTTAATAGATGCTATACGGCACAAAAATAAAGCGTGGGAACTCTGCCTGTTGCCCGTCCCACGTGTAGAGGCCTTCGCATTGCCCGATAAGGTTGAACGAGCAACGCTGAAGCCCACGCCGATATGAATATAGCACCCTTTACCTATAATTACTACGAATACAATCATAGCATCAAGGAAGAGATACGTATAAACACATCCCGAGGACATCTGCTGTTGCCATGTTCTAGAACCTTATCGAAAGTTGCGAAGTTTCTACACGTCAAGAACAAAGCGCTTTGCAAACGCCTTTTTAATATGTCGCAATCCTCATTCTTCCCACCCTATGCATCCATTGTTACTGGAGCATTGCCTCTCTTAGCTCGGCGTGGGTTGTCAATTAAACTGTGGGCGATAACGGACACGTCCATAGGTTGCCGACGTCACTCTTGACTTTGAGAATCAGTTGCAAATATACACACAAATTTCGAAACAAACAAATAAAATGACAGAAAAATGACGGAAAAAGTTGAAAATTATCGATTTTCCAACCAAAATCACGATAATTCGACCTTATATAATATAAATAAGGTAGAAGATGACCTTGGCAGAACAAAGGTCAACGACCGTTCTACCAAGGTCATGGGAAAACTTAATAACGAACTTCAGACTCTGTACCCCTACCTCTCCATGAACAGGTACTTGGTGCCAGCGTTGGTGTGCTTGCTCTGGAAGTCGAAGGCGGCGCGGCTCAAGGCGTTGCCAATCTACTCGGGGATGACGGCCTTGAGGGTGGTACGGCCGAAGCAGGTGGTGACCAGCGTGCGGAGCTGGGCGGCGGTGAGGTGGGCGGTGCCCGTCTGCTCGATCAGGGAGAAGGCGTCACGGTTCTTGCCGATGACGTATTTGCGCTCACGGCCGTCGATGGTGGCCAGGAGGTGGAAGTTGCCCTTGTAGGCCTGCTCCACGCGGACGTCGGCGACGGTATGGCCGTTGACGGTGAACGACGGGGCGGCGGCGGTCTCGGGGCTCTCGCCCCAGGCCCTCAGATGGGTGAGGATGGTGGCCTCCACCCTGCCCGTCCACTCGTCGGACACGCCGTTCTTCTGAGCCAAGGAGCGGAACTGCTTCAGGGATGCGACGACATCGCGGATGATGGCATCGGGACGACGTATGCCGTTGTCACGGGCAAACTGGATGGCGTCATCACGGGTGATATTACGCAGCTTCGCCCTGACATAGAGACAGTGGTCTTCGTTTGGCAGGTAGCCGCCCGTATCAATGATATAGGTGACGTCGTAGGCCGGTGACAGCCGCCAGGAGCCATCCTCATGCATGATGAACGTGAAGTTCTTGTGGTGGTCATCGGTATTGTTGGCCAAGATGTTGAACACCATGCGCCGGAACACCTCCTGACAGTCCGCTTCAGGAAGGTGGAGCTTGCGGCACACGGCCATCAGCTGCTCATAGCTGTCGGCTTCGGGACTGATGGCCGCCAGCGTCTGCGTATAGAGTTTCTTGGAGCCGTCGCGGTCGAAACGACGGGTGAGGAAATGATTGTCACCTTCGACGGAATACAAGGCCGAAGGCATCATGCGGATGCCTGCCTTGGTGGCCAGCTCATAATATGTCATCTCCAGTTCGGCGGAGTTGTACTGGGCATTGCCGAACTTCAGCAGGCAGTAGTCGTAGTCCTCCAGCCCAGACACCTGGCCGCTACGTATCTCGCCCGTCTTCCTATGAATGGCAACGATGGCCTTGGGCTGACGGCCACCGGCCGAGGTGCCGACGGTCAACAGCGACTGCATGGTAATAGACTCATCGGGCAGGATACGTGCATTCTCCCTTTCGGCATAGATACGCGAAGCCAAGTCCGCCAGCAATTTCACGTCGATCTTCGCGGCACTACGGTCATGTGCCACCTCTGGTTCAAACTCCAGGGCGCCCATTCCGCGCCGGCCGATAAACGACAGCTTGTCGAGCGGTGTGATGTCTGCATTTGACAGATGGTTCTGCTGGCGCCACAGTTCAAACAATTGGCTACCCCAGGCGTCGGGCAGTGAGTCGGCTACGAAAGCTGGCAGCTTCTGATAGATTCTGGACTCCTCGCCCCAGACAGGTGCAAGCGCCCGCACACTACCTATCGGAGCTACCAACGGCGCAATGTCCAACCCCCGCCGAATGAAGTCGGGGTTATATGTAAAATAGGACAGGCGGCGACGGCCGTCCCAAGCCAGGCGTCCGACCTCCACGCCCCACAGCATCACTCTCAGCGACTTTACCATATTGACCTACTTTTTAGGATGTCTGATTCGCTGCACCTTCTTCTCATCCCTGCGGACGAGGTAGGGCGACTCCGGCAACTCCGGCATCAGGTCGTCCAAGGCATCGACCTGTCCGATGACCTTCAACAGCAGGATGAATGTCGACAGCGAGAGATTGCCAGCCGTGCCGTTCTCAAACTTATAAATGGTCGTCAGTCCGACGCCGGAACGCTCCGCCACCTCACGTTGGGTGAGGTTACAGCGCATCCTGTATTCCTTAAACCGTTCGCCAAGCAACCGTACCAATTCTGGCGTGGAGTACTCATAAAGATCCGTCTTCATCATCACACATTACATTCAGTATAGTGATATTTATACACATAAAAGCATATTAAACCTCACGATAGTACCATTTACGCCGCAAAAATAATACAAATTCCGCAAACTAACAAATTTTTACGCGACTATTTACCGAATGGCACGTCGTCCATCAGCCCGGCGGCGGCGTGCTCGCGCTCCCGGCGGTCGTGCTCAATCTGTGCCAGCATCTTCGTCTTGGCATACTTGTGCATCCTGACACAGAAGTAGACGAGGAGGAAGAAGGCGATGCCGCCGACGACGGGGCTGACCATGCCGCTCATGGCGATGGAGTCGTAGATGCCGTGGGCCACGACGGGCACCAGGAGGATGCGGAGGGCGACACCCT
>Ga0326511_10000981_pt1 | contig 24274 bp, 36 predicted proteins | sample 0_2496_0518_D_FD_203701 | JGI IMG/M metagenome (GOLD analysis project Ga0326511, IMG submission 203701) | Bovine rumen microbial communities from UC Davis, California, United States - 0_2496_0518 | ecosystem: Host-associated > Mammals > Digestive system > Stomach > Rumen | place: USA...
TATGATGAAGACACGGCTACAGAAATTAAGTTCCTTGAACGGCTTTATGATAAGGTCGTAGCAGATATGGGAGATGAACAGGATGAAAATAGGTGACAGGGTATTTGTTCATGGATACATAGATGAAATCCGTAAAGATACGGTTATTATCCGTAATAATGGCGGTTATTTTGGTACAATTCCGAGCGAGGTAATAACGGGAGAATTACCACCTGCACAGCCCGAGCAAACAGATTGTGAATATTGTCACGAGGACAGCGACGGATTTGTAAGACCAATTGAAAAGAACTCACATGCGTTTGTATCTTTCGGGTTGGATGGATGGCATATAGCCATGAGAGCAACAGGATGGGTAGGCAGAGCACCGATAAAATTTTGCCCGATGTGCGGAAGGAGATTGATTGATGGATGATCTAATCAGCAGACACGGTGTTTCTGCGTGGCTTTACAATCTTGGATATCAGAAACTTGCCGATATAGTTATGAATGAGCAACGTTTTCCATCAGCACCGTACAGACCGCGATGAAAATGTCAATGGCGCAGTTGCCGTGTTGGGCAGAAAGGCGAGAAGAATGACGTTAGAAGCATATGAAAAAGCAAGTGATATTATGAAAAGGATAGATAGTTTAGATAAAGCTATTTACGATCTTAAAGATATCATGCGTAACGATACAGCACATTGGTGTTTAGAAGTAAGACCGAATACATCATACCCTTTACGCGCCGTAAATCATTATGGAATATTACCAGAAGTTTTACAGGAAATACTTTCAAGACATCTTGCAGAAAGAAAAGAACTGACAGATGAGTTGGCTAAACTGTAGGCAGAAAGGTTGGAAGAATGAGTGAACTGAAAAGATGTCCGTTTTGCGGTAGTGAAGCGAAATTCGTCAGGGTATATCCACCTTTTGGACGAAGAAGTTTATCAGTGGTTCGGTGTACTCATTGCAGATGTAATTCTGGTGAGTGGGGTAGAAGTGATAAAGCCATTGAAGCATGGAACAGGAGGACGAAGGATGAGCAGGCTTGATGATGCAATCAGCAATGTGGCATATATTCTCGATTCTCTGATGGCGTTAAGAAACATTTATCAGACAGGACATCATTGCAACAATTGCGGAAACAGAGATTGCGGATATGACCCTGATCCGGGTCAACAGATACGGTTTAACTGTCCGCTGTGGAGGGCGAAGGATGAGCAGATTGATTGATGCGGACGCACTGATTGCCGATTGCCAATTAGCACAAAAGCAAGCTGACAGACATGGTAGAGAGTTCGCAAACGCTTTTTACTCTGGCGGCGGAGAAATATCAACAGAGTGGTGGTGCGTTGAAGACATGATAGACAACGCTCCGACTATCGAAGAGCGGAAGACGGGGAAGGCGATTGTAAAAAGCACGGGCGATAGAAGTTATTGGGTGTGTGACCAGTGTAGAACGGTGATTAAAAGTACTGATAATTTTTGCCATAATTGTGGAGCTGATTTACGAGGTGGACAGAGATGACGAAATGTTGTTGCAACTGCCTGCACAACATCCGCACCGGCGAACCGGCAAGCAAAGTCTGTCACTGTGACATTGACGGGCATTACATCGGGTATGTCGCGTGTTTTGATGACTGTTGCGATGACTGGAAGACGGACGCGCCGAAATGGGAGAAAAGTCACTTAGAAGTCACTTAAAAGTCACTTAAGGTTACGCGAGGGAAAAAGAATGATACATATGTACGATATCCCGGAAGAGGATAGGGTTTGCGTAAACTGCAAATATTTCGGTGTTGATATGTATATGCGCGAGTTTCCAACATTATGTCACGGGATGTTTCCGTGCAGTAATTATGATGATGATAATAATGATAATTACTTTCAGCCAGATGACGACTATCTCAGCATCGAGCAAAGCTGTGCGGCGTGCCGGTTTGACGGAGATGAAGACACTTGTGCGGGATGCAGTCGGCATTATCCGGATATCTGGGAGAGACAAACGGAGAATATATGAAGAGTATATGGAGGTGATGGATTAAATGTTAAAAATACTTTTCCCCGGCATGATGGTCGCCGGAGCGGTTGGAAGCTTAATTGTTAACATCGCCGGTCATGGCGAGAACGCGGTCAGCCTGCAATGGATAGGGGCGGCACTGCTGTACACGGCGTTACTTCTTCGAAATATGGGATAAGCAAAATGATTATTGTGGGAGTTATTAGCTTTATAGCGGGCGGGGTATTCGGCGTCTTTCTTATGGCGCTGATGATAGCGAATGAGGACAGGTGATGTCATTGATAACATTCATGTTGGGGATCTTGTTTGGCGTAGGACTGGGCTGGGTCGTTGGCTTCGTCAATGGCTATGACTCAGGCGTATGGCACGAACAACGGAAAAGGAAAAGGTAAATGAAGGATATTACACTCAGGGAGTCGAACAGAAGAAAAAAGAAATATCTGCTTCAATACCGCGAGGCTTTGATCTCAGAAAAGATCCTGCAGGATCAAATCGATGAGCTCCGGAGCGCTTATGCATCTCCGAAATCTCCGAACTATGACGGAATGCCGCACGGGTTCAACAGTGAACATGATCTCTCTGACTACGCCGAAAAGGTCGATGATCTTTTATGCCTGGTACAGGACCAGCGGAAGCAAGCGGTCGAGATCTGCACGGACATCACGAGACGGATCGGCAGCATGTCGAATGAAACGGAACGCGATATCCTGCGTCTTCGATACCTGCAGGGCGTCCGGTTCACGGAGATCGCCGAGCTTCTCCATTACACCGAGCGGCACATCCTGCGTCTGCACGGTGAGGCACTGGAACATTTCCCGTATGAATGTGCGTGAATGATGTCATGTTATGTCAGTTTTATATATGTTATAACGATAGTGTGATAGTGCGGCAGGGTGATGAGACACTTCTTTTTTTCATAGTTCAACTCCTTTCGGAATAGGGGCATCGGGTGACCGGTGTCCTTTTTCTATGGCACTGTCGCGGGGGTATTTCTTCTCATACAGGGTGAGTGCCGTCTGACTGTCTGCGTCTCCGGTGCTCGCTTTGTGAGACGTCCTAAAAATGAAGTGGGTATCTTATTCCAGGAATCTGTTTCGGAAATATCTCAGGGCGCACCCGTGCCCCGTGCCGGTCCGGCGGATCAGGTCGGGGGATCGAGTGGTGGGTATCCATTTCGAAATTTTATTTTATAAATAATTTGAATGAGCTGAAGGGCATCGGCCTTGATCTGATCCGAGAGACATCAGGAAATAAATATCATTTCGAGATAACTTCGAGATCACTTCAAGCATACTTCAAGATCCAGTGCAGACAGATAATGAAATAGAGCGCCCCCCGTCTCCGGATCGGGGTGCACTGTACCGATTATCATTTACATTTTATAAAGCAAACAAGAGCGGGGGTGGACTGGGTGCCACACACTACATTGTTTCTGATTGCATTATGAAACCTCCTTGATTGAGATATGACCTGTGATTCATCCCGCTCTTCTTTGGACTCGCATGCATGGCAGGGTTCCCTCTTTCCCTGTCTCATGCGAGTCTGTTTGATAGATGGGTGGGCATCCCCTCCCCTCTATCCCCTCGTACAGTATTCGCGTTTTACGTAAAAAAGAATTTTTTTCTTTTCTCAGCGAGGCGCGGCCTTGTTGCCCGTTGTCAGACAATTCAGTCAGGTACTGTTGACGGTTAAATTTTTTTGCGGCGCCTTGAGCCCGATTTTTAACTGCGTCAAAATTCAATTTATTTTCAGATTTCTTACACAATGAGGAGTGATGGGGGTATGGCGGAAGAACAGAAAAACAGGACTTTGGTCGGATCTGAAGAGCTGTCCGAGTACTTTTGCCTGTCGACCAGACGAATCTTCCAGTTGACCGCTGACGGGACGCTTGCTAAGACAGCACCAAATGCCAGGAAGTATGACCTGAAGGAAAACGTACAGCGATATGTGCAGTATCTGCAGCGCAAAGCAAACGGAAGAGCCTCAGTAAGTGAAGAGGAGCTGAAAAAGAAAAAACTCGAAGCAGACATAGCCCTGAAGGAATCACAGGGGGAACTGCACCGGCTGAAGACATCTATCGCAAATGGTGAGTACATCTCCGTCGAAGAAGTCCAGATGGATTACGGCAAGTTTTTTGTGACCTTCAAAAAGTTTGCAATGAATCTGCCGTCGAGGATCATCGGTTTTGTCTCCGGTCAGCTGGAGCCGGCAGAGTCCAGAAAACTGGAACAGGACCTCTCTCAGGAAATCAATGGCATGCTGAATTCCTTCGTCATCGCAGGGACAGAGGCAAAACCGGCAGCCCCGAAAAAGACGAAACGTGGCAGGCCGAAAAAGAACACTGATTAAGAAGTATGACTGTGCAAAGTACATTCAGGAGGCCCTGCGGTATCTAAAGCCTCCGGAGAAACTCACAGTCAGCGAGTGGGCTGAAAAATATAGACTACTCGACAGCAAAACATCAGCTATGCCAGGCCCTTGGAGAAACCGGAAAACACCTTATCTTGTCGGTGTGATGGACGAGATCCTGAACTACGAATCAGAAGAAGTGATCTTTTGTAAGTGCACCCAGATCGGTGGATCAGAAGCCATGCTGAACATGATCGGGTACATCATCCAGCAGGATCCCTCCCCGACTATGGTTGTTTATCCGACCGATAAACTCGCGGAATCAATCAGTGATAACAGACTAGTCCCTATGATTAAGGCATCCCCGAGTCTGTCGGAACTGTTCAAAGAGTTCCAGAGTCAGAAATTGGAACTGCAGTTTCAGGGGATGTATTTATCACTTGTCGGATCTAACAGCCCGTCAAGTCTCGCATCAAAAGCGATCAAGTACCTGATGCTTGATGAGGTGGATAAATACCCGTCAAACACGAAAAAGGAAGCCGATCCGATCGCTCTGGCCCGCGAACGTACAAAGACATTCGCAAACCGTAAGACCTACATGACATCTACGCCGACCGTCCGAGAGGGACATATCTGGAAGGCGCTTGAAGGTGCAGATCTCGAGAAACATTATTTCGTCCCGTGTCCCCACTGCGGGGAGATGATCGAACTGAAGTTCAACCAGATCAAGTGGCCAGACAAAGAAGGAATGACCACAAATGAGCGGGCAGATATGGCGGTGTATGTCTGTCAGGAATGCGGCGCATTGATTAATGATTATCATAAAGATCGGATGCTCCAACAGGGTGAATGGAGAGTAGTCAAGCAGAACACAACCGGCAAAAAGAAGGTTGCTTTCTGGATCAATACTTTATATTCGCCATTTGTGAGATTTTCCGAGATCGCTCTTGAGTTCCTGAACTCGAAAGATGATCCGGAGCGCCTGCAGAACTTCCGGAACTCGTGGCTCGCAGAGCCCTGGGAAGACACGGCAACACATACCGATGAGGACATGGTCCTTGCAAGACAGACGGACGATGAGGAGTTTGTCGTGCCTGATTGGGCAAAGATTCTCACAGGCGGCGTGGACGTGCAGAAGAATTGCCTGTACTACGATATCCGGGCATGGGGCGATTACATCACATCTCAGAGCATTACACACGGTCAGGTCAGCAGTTTTGCAGATATTGACCGAGTCATGAATCTGACATACCGGAATAAAGCCGGTGATGATTTTGTCGTGCAGTTGTGCCTGATCGACTCCGGATACAACGCCGATGATACATATGAATTCTGCGTGTCGAATCTCGACTGGGCAATGCCTGTCAAAGGATCCAACACGCAGATGACTAGTCACTATAAGCTGTCAACTGTCAATCGTCCCGGAACTAAAGGGGACGGCATCCAGCTTGTGCTGACGGACGGCGATAAGTACAAAGACATGATTGCAAGCCGACTGCACAAACCTAACGGGACCGGCTCATGGATGGTTTACAAAGGGTGCGATCTGGAATATGCGCGGCAGGTCACAGCAGAGCATAAGATCAATGTCCGGTCGAATGGCCGGGTTGTGCAAAAATGGGTCCCGAAGACGCAGCACATAGATAATCATTATCTTGATTGTGACGTGTACGCATTGGCAGCGGCCGACATCATGGGCGTCCGGTCGATGCACCTGGCAGAAGAGGAACCGGAACCGAAACCACAACAGCAACAGCAATACGCGCCTGAAGAAACTTGGATACAGGCGAATGAATCTTGGATATAAGGAGGTGAGCACATGGCGACAAGTGAAACAGTCAGCAGTTCCGGACTGGTTAATCCGACAAACGCGGAGATGCTTGTGCAGATCAATAACGCTATCAGTGCGATCCTGCTCGGCGGCCAGAGCTACACCATAGGAAGTAGGAAGCTAACGCGTGCCGACCTGTCTCAGCTCTATAAGATGCGGCAGGATCTGGAAGCTCAGGCGATTGCCGATGAAGGCAACAACAGCTTCTTTGATGATTGTTATGTGGCCGTGTGGCCCTGGGAGAGGTGATGACATTATGGGATGGTTAGATAATTTCATAGCGTGGCTCTCTCCCGAATGGGGCGCTCGGCGTGAAGCATGGCGTCAAGGCCTGGAAGAGATGAAGAACTATGACGCCGGAAGCGATCACAGGCTAAATGCCGGATGGCGTACATGGAACCAGTCCGCCGAGAGCACGGACGTTTACAGCCGGGACATGGTCAGGGCGCGAGCGCGGGATCTTGAGCGGAACAGTGACGTGATGAACTCCATTATCGGAGCGGTCAAGCGCAATGTGGTCGGATCCGGTTATCGGCTGCAGGCCATGACATCAAATGAGAAACTGAACGAAGAGATCGAGAAGCTCTGGAAGAAATGGTGTAAGACAGGTAACTGCGAGGTCACCGGCACACAGTCGTTTACTCAGCTGCTCCGGATGCTGGTAGTCCGTAAGAAGGTAGACGGCGGGGTGCTGATCGTCAAGCGGTATGTCGAGGACGCGGAGATCCCGATGCAGCTGCAGGTTTTCGAGGTCGATGAGCTTGACGGAAGTGTAAGCGCGCCGAAGAACGCCGGCTGCAGAGTGGTCGGGGGTATCGAGTATAACAGTTATAACCGGGCGGTCGGGTATTGGATTAATCAGTATCAGATCGATGGTTTTTCGTTGACGGAACCGATCTATATCCCAGCAGAAGACGTGATCTTTTATTTCACGAAGAAACGTCCGTCTCAGGTCCGCGAGATGTCCGACATGGCTCCGACACTCACGCGGATCCGCGACCTGAACGAGTTTATCACGGCGGTATCTGTCAAGCAGAGAATCATGGCCTGCCTGTCAGTCTTCATCAAGAAGACAATCCCTCCTGTCGGTCTGGGGCGACAGAACAGGCCGGATGACCGGAAGAGTTATGACGGGAAGACGCTAACGCCTGGCATGATGAAAGAACTCAATGCCGGCGATGATATCGAAGTGGTCAATCCGACCGGGCAGTCAGCTGATGCAACAAGCTTCACGAAGCTTCAGCAGAGGATGATCGGAGCCGGTCAGGGGGTTAGCTACGAAGCGACATCCCGCGATATGTCAGAAACATCTTACAGCTCTGCACGGCAGGGCATCATCGAGGATGATCTGACATTTGCAGAAGAGGCAGAGCAGCTCATGGCCGTCATGGATGCGATCTATGAGGCATTTATTGATTGCTGTTTCCTGGCCGGGCTGCTGAAGCGTGCAGGCTATTGGTCTGATAAGGATGCTTATTGCAACCATGCCTGGATTAAGCAGCCGAAGGCGTGGATCGATCCGCTCAAAGAAGCAAGCGCAACGAAGACGGCTCTCAACTATGGCATCAAGACATTTAAGCAGGTCGCTGCAGAAAACGGCCGCGACTGGAAAGCGCAGATTGATGACATGGTGGAAGTCAACGAATATGCCAAGTCGAAAGGCTTGGATCTGGGAGGTGTGTTGTTAAATGTCCCGAATGAAAACCCGCAAGGGGATGACAATGGCGGAGCGGGCAATGCTCCGGAGGGAGAGGTCACAGAACCCCGACCCGACAAAACAGAACAAGCAGAATAAGGACAACAACACGCGTGAGCTTTTTGGAAATATCCGAGCCCTTGAAGGTGAGGAGAACAACCGGAAGTTTACGCTTTCATTTTCTTCTGAAGAACCATATACACGATGGTTCGGTCCGGAGATCCTCGACCATGCAGAAGGGGCGATTGACCTGTCCCGTCTGTCTGAAATGGGTGTAGTGCTTTTTAACCATGATCGTGACAAAGTCATGGGCAAGATCACAAGAACATGGATTGAGGATAACAGAGGGTGCGCTGAGATCGAATTTGATACCGATGAGCGCGCCGAAGTGATCCGCCAGAAGGTAGCGTCTGGGACGTTGAAGGGCGTGTCTGTCGGCTACTCGGTGGATTCATGGGAGGAGGTAATGCCGGGCAAGGTTTCCACAGACGGCAGATTCACAGGGCCGTGCTCCATTGCGAGAAAATGGACGCCGCTCGAAATCAGTATTGTTTCAGTTCCGGCTGATGCTTCCGTGGGTGTCGGCAGAGAACTTGAAACGGAGCAGGAATCTGTAGATATGATGGAAACTTTGTTAAGGCTTACTACATACAACAAAAATCTTATGGAGGTAAAAAGATGACTAGAACAGAGATTCTTGCCCGGCAGAATGCACTGATTGAAGCTGCGCGTGCTGCCGGAAGAGCAATGAACAGCGAAGAGCTCAAAGAGTTCGATGAGCTTCAGAAAGCTTTTGAAGCAATTGAAGCCGCAGAAGCTGCAGATCACACGGAGGATACTCAGAGAGCTGTTGCAGCTGAACGCGAACGCGCAAGCGAAATCAATGACCTTGCCAGAGAGTGGGGCATGGATGACGCAAAGAAAGCTATTGAAGACGGCACAACTGTCGATCAGTACCGCGCTCATGTCCTTGAAGCAGTCAAGGCCAGCCGTAAGCCGGTCACAGCTTCCGCAACAGTCACAACTGATGAAGCTGACAAGTTCCGTGCTGCAGCTACAGACGGCCTCATGATGAGAGCTGGTATGAATGTTGCCACACCGGCAGCGGGCGCTCAGGAAATGAGAGCAACTTCTCTCAGAGATCTTGCTATTGAGTGCCTGAGCCGTGAAGGCAAGAGCGTAAACGATCTTCTCCGCATGGACAGCACCGATCTTTACACTGAGCTTTCCAGACAGTTCTATAACCCGACAGCGGCATTCCCGGCGATCATGGACACCACGATCCGCAAGTCCATCGTGGACCTGTATAACAAAGTACCGACCACATTCCAGGAGTTCACCACTAAGGGATCCCTTCCGGACTTCAAAGCATCTGCAGATCATGAGTATGTGATCGGCGGCGTAGGCGACTTCCTTCTGGTTCCGGAAAACGGCGAAATCAAAGCAGACAAGCCGAGCACGGAACTGCTTCCGGAGAGAAAGCTTGACACCTATGCAAGACAGTTCTCTATGACCAGACAGGCATTCGTGAACGATGATATCGGATTCCTGACCAGAGTACCGGGCCTCTATGCAGCATCTGCAAAGAAGACCATCGATAAGCAGGTCTATGGCATCTTGTTCAACAACCCGGCGATCTTTGACGGAAAGACGCTGTTCCATGCAGATCATAAGAACGTCATTGCTTCCGGCACAGCACCGACACAGCAGGCTATTCAGGCAGCTATCCTGCAGATGCAGAAGCAGACGGATCAGTTTGGTGATCCGATCTACATGACACCGAAGGCTCTCATTGTTCCGATGGGCTATGAGTTCGATCTTGCAGTGATCTTCGGATCTACTCAGGTTACGGGCTCTGCAAACAATGATGTCAACCCGCTGTACAACTATCCGCTTACGATCGTACAGTCTCCGGTTCTCAATGCTCTTGCGGGTGCGAATGCTTGCCCGTGGTTCCTCGTAGCTGATGAGACATCTGCACGCGGCATCCAGGTCGACTACCTCAACGGCAACGAAGTACCGACAGTCAGACGTATGGAGGCACCGGGAACACTCGGATTCACATGGGACATCTGGCTTGACTGGGGCATCTCTGTCAGAGACTTCAGAGGCCTCGTAAAGAATCCGGGCACTACTCTTTGATTAAAAGGAGGACTGAATAATGGCTGAATATTTCCAGAGAGGCGAAAGCCTTGATTACAAGAATGCCACTGATACCCTGATCGAAGCAGGCACAGTGGTAACGATCGGCTCCCGTATCGGTGTTGCTGGTTGCGACATCGCACCGGGCGCTGTTGGCTCGATCCACGTAGAAGGTGTGTTTGCGTTCGCTAAAGGCTCCGGAGCTCTCACAATGGGAACGGAAGTAGCGATCACAAACGGCACAGCTGCAGCCGCTTCCGGCAACGCGAACGGCTATGTAGCTGCAGACGCAGCGGCAAGCGATACCACCGTCCTTGTCAAGATTAACGCGTGATGACGCTCAGGGCGAAACTCCCGATCCTGCACCATTCCAAACAGTACAGGGTCGGGGACGCGCTCCCGGCAGGTGATTCGGCTCTTGTTAATGCATGGCTGGAATCAGGTGCGGCGTTTTGGGATAAGGTGGATGTCCACGACAAAGCACCGAAAGCGAGGATGATGACAGCAGAGGCAGGTCTTCCGGGCAAGTCCAGTGATGGAGATCCGGAGGCGCTTGTCGGTAAAGTGCCGAAGACACCACAGCGCAGGAGGTCGGCGAAAAAATGAGCGCATTCAAAGACATCATCCAACAGGATGTACACAGGACATTTTTGAACTTAGATGAGTTTTCGGATATTCACTGTGTGAATGGTAAGGAAATGCCGGTACAGATCGACACGAACGAGCAGATCGAGCGTGAGAAGCGATTCAATCAGAATATGGACGGCATCTATCTTAACCAGAAACTTATCTATGTGGCGGCATCCGACTACGGCCCGCTCCCGAAGCAGGGCAGTCTTCTGATGCTCGACCGGAAGCGGTACAGAGTCGCGGATGCTGTCGATGAATACGGCGTTTACAGTATCACGATTGAGGCGAACAGGGCATGAACGGCAATGTAACGATTACTTACAAGCTGGATGAGGGCGAGTTCGCGGCGATCACTAAGAAGCTGCAGGAGCTCGCCGGAAATAAAGCGCGGGTCTATATCGCAAGAGCCTTAAATAAGACTGCCACAACGGCACGTAAGAAGCTTGCAGCGAAAGCACAGGCGTCCTACACGGTCAAGAAGGGCGGTTTTAACAAGGACATGCAGATCAAGAAAGCGACTGCTGGAGATCTCACGGCGATCATCCGCTCTCACGGTGACACACTGGACATCAAAAAGTTTAAGTACAGCGCACCGAAAAGCGGGGTTAAGGTCGATATCGTTCGAAGTGGTCTGAAACCGCTTGGAAAGTACGGCAATAAGGCATTTGTGGGGCGTGGCAGTGCAAACGGCCATGTTTATGTCAGACAGACGAAAGACCGATTGCCGATCGAAAAACTCAAATCCAAGTCAACGCCGTACATGATCGGGTCACGTAACCGCGTTTACGGCGTGTTAGAGCCTCAAATCAAGTCAGACCTTAAGAAATATATGGGTCAGCAGATTAAAGCGCTTATCGGATAAGGGGGAGCAATGCAAAGAGATATACCAGTTGCAAGCGACCTGCAGAGGGCGCTGATTACAGAAATTGAAACAATCCTGAAGAGCCTGCAGAATGCATCCGCTGAAGAGGAATGGACGAACGGATTCACCGGTTATGCTCAGTTCCTGCCGGTGATGAAGAATGACGATGAAGACATCGATCAGTTTTTCCCGTACTTCATCGTGCGGCTGCAGGATGGCAAGACAACAGATGATTATGACATGTGGACCGTAACGGCGGACATCCTGATCGGGATCCATGACGATGACGAAAACAATCGCGGGCATTATCACATTATGAACGCGATCGATCGGATCACGCGCCGATTCTGTGAGGAACCGACTATCGGGACGCCTGGACATAAAGCATTCCGTTGCCTGCCTGAAATGCAGTGGGATCTTCAGGACGAAGACACATATCCTTATTACTTTGGAGGCGTTGAACTCAAGTTCTGGGTTCCAAAGCCGGGAAGGAGAGAGCCAAGATATGGCGACTAAAAAAGAGACGAAAGGCGGCCTTGTCCAGAATCTGATGTACGTTGGACCGACCGCTGCAAAGTATGCACTCGTACAGAATACGGTGTATGCAGGTCTTCCGGAGTCCGCAAGCGCACTTCTGGAAGCCGTACCGCTCGCGAATGTTCTTATGATTCAGGTTAAGGACTACTCAAAAGCGGAAAGAAGCATCCTGACAGAAACAGGTGTTTACTGGGCAGGCTTTAAGGCTGTCTATGAATTTATTAACGGAGGTAAATGAGTATGCCTATCAAGCATGGTATATACGTGAGTGAAGACACGACCGTCATGCCGAATACCCGCACGGGTCAGGATGCGATTGTCGTGATCGGAAGCGCGCCCATCTACCAGATGGACAACTTCGAAGACTTACTGAATAACCCGATTCTCTGCAGATCCTCAGCAGAAGCAAAGGAAACATTCGGATACAATCCGGACTTCCAGAAGTTCACGCTCTGCCAGATGATGTGGATCACAGAGAACCTTTTCCCGATCTCTCCGGTTGTGTATATCGCAGTTCCGAATGTGCTCGCACCGACCTATGCACCAAAGACTGCATCGATCAATAACCCGGTTCCGGAGACATACACTTTCAGCGATCTGTATGTCATCAAGAGCAAAACCACATTTAAGCAGGGAAGTACGGATCTGGTAGAAAACCGCGATTATACGATCGAATACAATGAAGCCGGCAATATGATCGTGACCTTCATCACGGGCACGGGATCCAGCTTCGATGCATCCGCGAACGTGGCGATTAGCTACTGCGTGCAGGACGTCAATACGACAGACGCCGCGATCATCGGCGAGTACAACTCTCAGACAGGCGTTGCTAAGGGCGCTGAACTGATTCAGTTCGTCTATCCGCGTCTCGGTGTTGTTCCGACCATCCTGTGCGCTCCGAAGTACTCCAAGAGTTCTGCAGTCGGTGCGGCGCTTTATGCTAAGGCTGCCAACATCAACGGCGTCTTCAAGGCATTTGCAGTGCTCGACCTGGAATCTACCACGACCAGGACCTATACCGGCGTAAGCGCGGCAAAGGAAACAGCGGGATACACATCCCCGTATTGCTATCCTGTATGGCCGTGCGTTAAGGTCTCCGGTTCTGACAGCATCATGAACCTGTCCGCGATCGCTGCGGCACTCATGGCTTACACGGATGCCAACAATGACGGCGTACCGAGCAGATCCCCGTCTAACAGAATCGTAGGACGTGGCGGTTCCGGCGTGGTTGCTACATGCCTCGAAGACGGCACGGAGATCGTCCTCACACAGGATCAGGCCACAACCGTTAACAGCTACGGTGTCAACACAGCACTCAATATGAACGGCTGGAGACTCTTCGGATCGTACACGGGCGCATATCCGTATAGTTCCGAAGTAAAAGACGTCTGGGCTCCAGTTCGCCGGATGTTTAATTGGCAAGGCAATAATTTCATTCAGATTTATTTTGATAAGGTCGATGATCCGCTCAATGCGGTCCTGATCGAGTCGATCGTGGACGCTGAGAACGTGCGTTGCGCTGCATTTGCTCCGGATCACTGGGCAGGTGCTGAGATCAACTACTATGCAACTGATAACCCGACTGCAAATCTTCTCGCAGGCAAGATCATTTTCCGTCAGAGGATTGCACCATATACACCGGCTCAGGAGATCGACAACATTCTCTCGTATGATGTGACGATGCTCACAGAAGTCATGAATACGATTACGGCGTAAGGAAGGAGGTAAGGCAATATGAGCATGCTGCAGTTACCTGAAGTATTAAATCATTTCAACGTCTATGAAGACGGAGATGTACTTGTCGGACAGGATGCGGATATCGAACTTCCTGAGTTCACCGCGATCACGGACACGCTCAGCGGTTCCGGTATTCTCGGCGAGATCGAGGACCCGGTTACCGGTCAGTATGAATCCGCAACCATGACGATCAAGTGGGCGGTCATCAACAAGGACTATTTCAGGATCATCGATCCGACACGTCCCAAGACCATGACGTTGCGCGGATCCGTCCAGATGATGGACACATCGACCGGCGAAACGGACTATAAACCGATTAAGATCGTTGTCAGGGGCAAGGCGAAAAACATTGCTCTCGGCAAGTTCGAAAAGGGCAAGAAGATGGAGAATGAGGTTGAGATCGAGATCATGTACATCAAGGTCACCTCTGATAAGACCACTCTGCTCGAACTCGATAAACTTAATTTCAAGTTTGTCCTCAACGGCGAGGATAAGCTCGCAAAGATCAGAGCTCAGGTGTAATATCCTGAGCTCCATTTTTTAAGAGGAGATTTTATTTATGGGAAAAAATACCGATATCGTTGAACTCGAAAACAGTGCGGTCGAAGAGGAAGACAGCAACATCCTGAAGCTTACGCGGACATACAGTTTTGAAGGCGAGGAGATTGATGAACTTGATTTCTCAGGCTTCGACAACATCACGGCAAAGGACATGACGGAGGCAGCTGATATGCTCACAAGGGCTGGCCGGGTCGTTGTGAATCCTGAGATGGATGTGCAGTATTGTCTCTTCATCGCTCACAAGGCGACTCACAGACCGCTTGAATTTTTCAATCAGCTTAAGGCGCGCGATGTTGTTCGCGTGAAGAATAAGGTTAGAAACAGTTTTTTCGGCGGGGAATGAATCCGTCTGACTGTTATGAGATCCGAAAAATCTGCATCCGCTTAAGCATGGAGATGGGAACCGGGCTTGATTATTTTATGAGCCTGCCCGTCTCCACTCTGCTTCTAACAGTCAAGGATTATGTCGAAGTCATGGAAGAAATAAACGAGCAGCGTAGAAGGATGGCAAAGAAATGAGCAGCGATTACAAGTTAGCGATACGAATTGGCGGAAAACTGGATAAAAGCCTGTCATCTGCAGCTCGCGATGCTCAGAGCATACTGAATCAGCTGAACGGCGGAGGGACTCCTGTACAAAAGGGACTGTCGATGGCAGGAAAGGCTGTAGGTACTTTCTTTAAAGCTAGTGCGGGGAGTCTTGCGGCGATTACGGGAAGCATGATTGCAGCAGGTAAGACCGCCACTGGTGTCGGTATGGACTTCGAGTCTGCTATGGCGGATCTTGCAGGTACTGCCGGAATTAACAAGAGTACTGAAGCTTACGCGCAATATGCAGAGGCGGCGCGGAATGTCGGCGCCACCACAAACAAAACAGCCACTGAAGCAGCCCAGGCTTTGAAATATATGGCTCTTGCCGGATGGGGTGCGGATGATTCTATCAGCGCATTGGATGATATGGTCAAGCTGTCATCCGCATCAGGGGAGGATCTTGCGAGGACATCCGATCTGGTTACTGACTCGATGGGCGCGCTCGGTTTGACTATGGATGACTACGGCGGATACATGGACATGGTTGCCCGCGCTGATTCGGCTGCGAACTATTCCAGTTCGGAGTTCATGGAAACCATGATCGGGGCCGGTGGTGCGGCCAGGCTTCTGGGCATTGATCTGAATGAACTCGGCACGGCTGCTGGCATCCTTGCAAATAACGGTACAAAGGGTAGTGAGGCGGGTACAGCTTTGAACAGTATGTTCACGCGGCTTGCTAAGGATTCAAAACCCGTGCACGAGGCCCTTGCACAGCTTGGAACCACGATCACGGATGATTCCGGCAATTTCCTATCATTCGAGCAGATGCTGGGGAATATCAAAACTGCTCTTGGAAATGTTAAAGATGAATCCGAACGAGCTCAGATCATGGCTAACCTGTTCGGTACTAATTATCAGTCGGAAGCACAGTATCTGCTTGACTCGATCGGTGAAGACGGTGCGTGGAGTGGTTTATTGCAGAATCTGGAGAATGCGAGGAACGGCGTTGATGAAGCCGGTGAAGCATTCGATGTATTGGATGAGCGATACAAGACTGCAACTGATACCCTTCAGGGTGATCTGGATATCCTGAAATCCACAACACAGGACTTTGGTATCGAGATCTACAACAACCTTGTCGGAGGAGAAGGAACGGGCCTTCGTGGAGCCGTGCAGGAAATCACGGACTCCATGAATAACCTGAAAGAAGCATTCAAGGTTGACGGCCTCACAGGGCTTGCACAGCAGATCGGAACTGAGGTCGGGAATATTGCAACCGAGCTACAGACAACCGGCCCTCAGGCGATTGAGGCGGCAACGAATTTTGCAACGGAACTTGTTAAGAGTATCGGATCAGAAGAAAACTCCGAGTCAATCGGTGGTGCAGCAGCTGCCATTATCACATCGGTAGGAACCGGATTCTTGAATTATACATCTGAGTTTGGCGTGGCTGCAGGTAACCTGATTAAGGGACTCGGTCAAGGATTGATTGCTGAAGACACTGCGGGTCAGTGGACGGAAGCACTCAGCGGCATGATAACCAACATCGGAACATGGTTTACTGAAAACGGTGCGGAGATCGGTGAGATTGCAGGAACACTTCTCGGACAGCTTGCAACAGGTCTTGCTACTCATTCCGGTGAGATCCTACGGGGCGGCATTGCGATCATTCAGGGGCTTGCTCAGGGCATCTTGACAGCCATCCCGATCCTTGCCGGACAGCTCCCGACAATCATACTTAATCTGGTTAATGGTGTACTCATGGCCGTGCCGAATTTCGTTACTGCCGGCGGCGCGCTTGCTGCCGGTATTGTTCAGGGTATTGCTGACACACTTTCGAATCTAGGCGCTAACATCAAAGGTCTGATCGATAGTTTTGTTGACGAGAACTTCGGTGAACAGAATAATGCGTTCCTTGCTGATAATCAGTCGCAAGTGATGGCATTGGTACAGCAGAATGTTGCCGGACTGACTGAGTTATCAGATGTTCAAAAAGGATATATAGAAGGATGGGCACAGTCGGGTAAAGAAATCGGTAAATTAGGTAAAGAAGTAAATGCCACTATAAACAGCATGAACCAGGAGCAGGCGGGTAGCGGCGATGCAATGGCTCAGGCATGGGCGGAATTTGGTCAGCAGATTAATACCGTAACCGAAGGCTTGAAGAACGGCACGATCTCCACTGATGAAATGACTTCTGCAGCTGCCGATACGACCGAAGAGGTCAGCAAACAATCGAGCATTTACGAGGATATGGTTGCGGAACAGTCAGCTGCAGCCATGCAGACAAAGCAAACCGCTGAAAATGCCGGAGACATAAATGAACAATTCGAGCAGGCAAAAGAATCTGTTGCTGGAATCGGTGAGGCGGCTCAGACAGCACTCAGTCCTGACGTTACGAGCACGCTCAGTCCGGACGCTCTTTCGGGCCTGCTGACATCTATTGATGCCGGTACGATTGACGGAGTAGTTGAGACTCTTAATACTACGATGATCACTATGCAGACCACTGTCAGCACAGCGGCGACAGCCGTCCAGACATCCATCACAACGATGTCTACAACGGTTAACACAACGATTACAACGGACTTTACAGCCGTACAGACAACCGTTGAAACTACCATGACGGCATCGCAGACAGCTGCAGAGACAGCCGCAAGCGGTATTGTGGCGGCATTTGCTTCGATCGATCTTGCAGGCATCGCTAACAACATGATGGCCGGACTTGTTGCCGGCATCCAGGCGGGCGGAGCTGCAGCCATTGCAGCGGCCCAGAGCATCGCATCTCAGATCGCGTCCGTCATGTCTTCAGCCCTGCAGATTCATTCACCCTCGAAAGTCATGGAGGGCATCGGCAATTATGTCGGTCTGGGTCTTGCCGGTGGTATGGAGCAGTCAGCGCCGACCGTATACAGCGCGGCGAGCAGTCTTGCCGGAACGGTCGGACAGGGTACAACAGATTCCCTGTCAGGCAGTATGAACCGACTCAATGCCGCAAGCGCCGGATATGGCGGGGAGTCTTCCGGATCTGTGACGTTCGCACCGCAGATCACGATCACTGGCAACGCTTCAGAAGGTGATGTCAGGAATGCCCTGCAGTGGTCGATGGAACAGTTCCGATCCATGTATGAGCGCATGAAAGCGGATGATCGCCGGATGGCTTACGCGTAAAGGGGAGGTATTCGGATGGCATCCATATATAAGACAATATCGGGTGATACCTGGGACTTGATTTCTTACAAGCTGTTCGGGGATGAGAAATACATGAGGCATCTGTTGGAGGCTAACCTGCCTCTGACAGAGATCCTCAGATTCGACAGCGGCATAGAGATCACAGTCCCGGACATCCCGGAAAAGTCGGCAGATGACCTGCCGTTCTGGCATTCCGATGATGATAACACGATCTGGGCAACGGAGGCGGACTGATATGGCGGGCATGGAAGAAGCTATGAAGATCGCATCTGCCTACGTCACAGTAGTCCAGCGTGAGCGAATCAAAGGTCGGCGCGTGGTCACTACGCTGAATTTCAACGGCCATGACATTTCTGAGAAGCTGCAGCCGTACCTGATCGGGGTGACGTTCACGGATGTCGCTGCTGGTTCCAGTGATGCAATCAGCATTGATCTGTATGACGCGGATATGCAGTGGATCAAAGACTGGTATCCGACAAAGGGCGATGTCATTACGGGTGGGGCCATTTTCAAAGATTGGAATTATGTCGGGGAACGGCTGAAGCTTACTTATGGCCGTTTTATCCTGGACTCGATCAAGTTCTCAGGCGGTCCACTCCGGTGCACCTTCGGCGGTCTTGCGATCCCACAGGACCGGAGTTTTAAGACCCGGCAGAGAACAAAGACATGGGAGGGCGTGACGCTCTCGCAGATCGGGAATGAGATCGCCGGACGGTATGGCCTGACATGCATATACAATGCCGGCGATATCAACATCGAATCACTGGAGCAGACAGATAAAACAGACTCCGATTTCCTCGCGAGTACCGTGAAGGATTACGGCCTGAAGATGAAGATTTACAACAAGAAGATCGTGATCTTCGATGCCGGCAGACTGGAAGCAAAGAGCCCGGTCTGCACGATTACCCGGAAGGACTTTATCGGGGACAGTTGGAGCTATGACGATGAACTCGAAGGGACTTACACCGGTGCGATCATAGCGTATAAATCCGATAAGTCCAGCAAGGACGAGATCAAGCTGTCTGTCGGAAATGCCGATGAGACCTCGCTGAAGTCCCGTGTGCTGTATGTTAACAGCAAGTGCGACAGTCATGCAGAGGCAGACACAAAAGCCCGGCAGAAGGTCAACGAAGCAAATGAGACGATGACCAAGCTATCCGGCACGATCTGGATGAATCAGGTACTGACTTCCGGACAGACGGTTCAGGTTAAAGGTATGGGCAAAGCATCCGGGAAGTATTACATCGATAAGATCACAACGTCTATTTCAGACGGCGGCACGAAACAAAAGGTTGATATGCATAAATGCTATAAGAGACTGTGAGGTGATGGCATGGCGGACAGGTTAATCAGGATCGGAAGGGTATCAAAGATTGACTATGCGAGCGGCATGATCTCCGTCACATATCCGGATATGGATGACGCCGTAACGGTCCCGCTTTCAACGGTTTCTTTCAACGATGAATACAAAATGCCGAAGATCGGGGACGAAGTCCTCGCGCTTCATCTGCCGTCCGGGCAGGCCAGAGGTCTTGTGCTCGGTCACTACTGGAACCAGACGAACAAGCCGATGAAAACCGGCGCGGATGTCTACAGAAAAGAATACGGTCATGACATGGGAGAAGCGTACACCGAATACAAAGACGGTGGTACGCTTTTGTATTTCGCGCCAGAGATCAAGTTTAAGGTCGAGGACGGGGAAATTACTGTTTCACAGATTATCTCGCGCCTACGGTCCCTAGAGAGCCGCGTGAGCGCATTAGAAGGGGGTTGATATAGATGGCACAGATCGGAAACTGGGGGAGCGCGTTAAAGTTTGCGGTCAACTCTAATAAGCAGCTGCCCTTCACTGATTTCAAGAGATCCATCAAGGCCAGATGGGCAACGCATAACATTAACCAAGCTAAACCGCGAACGGAGTATCAGGGTATCGATCAGCCGTCCGTAACTTTTAATGTGACGTTTTCCGTACAGCGTGGGCAGAAACCCCGCAAATGCATCGACCGGCTAGAACAGGCGGTCAGGCTGGGGGAACTTCAGTACCTGTATATCGGCGGCAAGCGGATCGGCGGAAATAAGTATTATATCGAGTCCATCAATTCGGACTGGAAAGAGGTCTGGAACAAAGGCGAACTTGTCCGGGCATCTGCTGACATCACAATGAAGGAGTACAACTGACATGAATGATTATATCAAAATAGTATCCCTCGATGAGATGTCAGCATCTGAACTCGATCAATATAACGTGCGGATCCGGACGCTGCTCATGTGCACGGAGGAAACCATTCCCGGTAGCAGATCCTTCGGGCTCAGTCGTGATTTTCTGGATCTGCCACAGCCGGAGGCGCTCAATCAGCTTGCAGTGGAGCTGCAGGAAAAAGCGGACTCATTCCTTCCGGAAATCAATATAGATTCCGTTGATGGGGAGTATGGCATCGATGGGAAGCTTACAGTCACTATCAATATTGTAAGGAGGGCATCTAATAATGATTAACGAAATTGCCCGCTTGCCTGATATTTCTTTTATCGGGGACATCACTCTTAATGAGATCAAAGAGCGCCTGATAACTGATTATCAGACAAAATTCCAGGAAGAGACAAATCAGGCGGTGGTTCTTAAGGACGGCGAACCGATCACGCTCATGCTGTACGCTTGTGCAGTGCAGTTCATGCAGATGTATGAAAACGTCAATAAGGCCGGCAAAATGAATTTCCTTAAGTACGCTTATGGAGATTATCTTGACAACCTTGTTGCGATCAAGGGCGTAGAGCGACAGGACGCAGCTGCAGCCGTCTGCACAGTGCGCTTCAGTCTGTCGGCTATCCGCTCATCTGTGATCTCCATCCCGCAGGGGACGCGAGTCACTACGCAGAACGCCGATATCTATTTTGCTACGGATGAATACGCAGAGATCCCGATCGGGGAATCTTATGTTGATGTGCATTGCTCTGCACTCACGGACGGCATCGCAGGGAATGATATCCCCGCCGGCGCTCTGTCGATCATGGTTGATCCGGTCGCCTACGTGGCCACTTGTGAGAATCTCGAGGCAACCAGCGGCGGCACAGATCGCGAAAGTGATGAGTCACTCGCAGATCGTGCGTACCTGGTTCCGGCTAACTATTCAGTGGCGGGCCCTGAAACAGCATATGAGTACTGGGTGAAAACGGCATATCCGGAACTGGGCGATGCTAAGATCACATCCCCGTCCGCCTGCGTGGTGGATATCAGAGTCATCGGGAAGAACGGCGAACTGCTGTCAGAGGATGTCTGTCAGACAATCGAGGATTATATCATCAATGAGGGTGTTATCCCTCTGACGGATCAGGTATCTGTTTCGTCTCCGGAGATCGTGACATACAACGTGGATCTGACATATTACATCAACAGGTCGGATGCGCTCTCTGCTGCAGATATTCAGACGGCGATCGAGCAGGCCGTCACAGAGTACACCAATTGGCAGAGTGGTCGGATCGGGCGCGACATCGAGCCGGGCAAGCTGATCGAGCTCTGCATGGCTGCCGGTGCAAAGCGCGTTGTGGTAAACAGTCCGGCATTTGCAGCGGTGGCCGGCACGGCCATCCCGCAGCTCGGAACCAAGACGATCACATACGGAGGACTTCAAGATGATTAATCTGGCAGATGGAGAACTGAAAGATATTCTGCCGGGTGAATTTACCAGACAGCCGCAAGTGGTTGCGATCAGTTACGCACTCAAACAGGAATATGCGCGGTTCTTTCTGATCTCACAGACGGCGCTGGTATATGCCGCGATCGATCAGGCCGGCGATACCGTACTGGATTATCTCGCGGTGGAGCTCCATGTCAGATACTATTCGCGTGATTTCGATATCGACAAGAAGCGTGCACTGATTAAGACAGCCATACAGGTCGGTGCAAAGGACGGCACGAAGTACGCGGTTGACACAGCTATCCAGACAGCGGTCGGTAACGGCAAGAGCCTGAACTGGTTCGAGTATGGCGGGGATCCGGGACACTATCGGATCGACATCAACATGGAAGGGTATGATCTGGATGATCTCTTCACGGCAATTAATACCGTCAAGAGGTTGTCCGCACACCTGGACGGCATCAACCTGCAGACGGACATGGATCAGGAAATCTATTTCGGTTCTATCATGCAAGGTGCTTTCGTCATGCAGACCGGCTGTGTTGAGCCTGATTTCCCGTACACCGGACCGCTGATTCTTGATAGAAACATCCTCGAAGTAAATACACTCGGCTGAGGAGGACATAGATGAATTTTCCAAACTTACAACTCACGAATGCCGGAATCAATGCCGTGCTCCGAGCGGTGCATGACGGCAAGACCATTACATTCACAAACGTGAAGCTGGGTGATGGTAATGCTCCGTCACGAATCGACACCCTGACTGATATTGTGCATCTTGTCATGACGGTCGGAATCACGGAGATCACTGTCGTTGACTCTCTGGCAAAACTCAATTTTCTTTTCAATAACTCCGATCTGGCAGGTAATTTCTATTTGCGCGAGATCGGTGTTTTTGCGTCACTCGATGGGGGAACGCCATTTCTTTATGCTTACGCCAATGCCGGCACAAGTGCGGCACTGGTGAAAAAGTATGCATCCGATACCATAATCACATTTAACTATACCATCGCGGTTGCGATCGGCAACGCGGAACACGTGACGGCGATCATCTCCGGAGCGGTCGGATATGTCACAACGGAGACATTCGAGAACCATACACACGATTACAACAATCCGCATCATGTGACCAAAGAAAATGTCGGGTTGGGAAATGTCCCGAACCTTGCACCGTCCGATCAGACTGTGACGTTCACCGCTCCCAGAACTCTGACAGTCCCCACGAGCGGATCGAAACTGTCGGTCTTTATGGGAATCCTTGCAAAGACAGTCAGCACCATACTGGAGCATCTGAGGGATAACACGAACCCGCACAGCGTAAAATACTCGCAGGTAGGCGCGGCTCCGGCAAAGCATGAGCACAGCACGGATGATTTGACGGACGGCGTGCTCGGTCTGGAGCGTGGCGGTACAGGCGTGACAAGTTATCTTGCACTTGCCAAGAAGCTGCCATCCCGGACATCGTTCGTTGACGGAACACTGCTTGCATCGCAGTGGGGAACAGATGGGACGTACAACCTCGAAGGGCAGTACGCGATTGATAAGTACAATCTTGAAATCTCGCTGAGAAGCACGGCAACGCTCCTGCAGCAGAAAGCTTTTGCCCGTGCGAGGATGGTGGGATCTTCGAGCAACAATATAATCACAGCACTCGGACAGACGCCGGAGATTGATATCCCGGTGATCTTCGAGGTTACGGAGGTGAGCTGATGGCTATTGATGTGAATGGTTTTGGGATGGGCGGCGCGAATAGTGCACCGTCTAAATTTTATTTTAAGAGGTTTGAGGCGGGATCCGCCGGCGTAATCAGCAATATATCATCTGCCGCAAACAATACGCCTTCGAGATCAGTGATGACACACATTGCGTCACTGGATGGTCCGGGTGTATTACATATGCTTGCCGTATTCGGCAATGGGTGTTACACAAGCCCAAGCGTGTATAACACAACAACATCAGATGTATCAGAGGCAAATTCACATGCACGTCTTCAAATAATAAAAGATGAAGAAACAGTTATCAGGAAGGGAGCCAACCTTGTACCAATGGAAACTTCAAGAGACGGTACTGGTCATGCGTTGATAACATCGAATCTTATAAAAATTATTGGTAACGGTTCAGAAGGTATTTTGGGATTACTTGAGGGAACTGTAAGAAATGGCAGACTATCCCCTCAGGGGCGATCTTTTGGGACAATATCCGGTGCTTCAAGCGTAATGTATGAGAACGCTCATGAACTTGTTGTTGATGGTGTTCTTGATCAATACACCACTCATTATCCTGGTGGTCTGTATTTTGAGGATAAGCTTGATGTATATATCTGCTTTGGCAGTTCTCCGGTTCTACCAAGTGATCCGACGTACAAGATCAGCAACGGCATCTATATGCTCTATGAACTCTTCGACTAAGGAGGTAACCAATGGCATACGAAAAACATAACTACCAGTCCGGAGACGTCCTGATGGCGTCCGAACTTAATGAGATGGATGACGCCATTGAGGCGCTGGATCAGGAAACGACTCAGTTAAAGGAAGATTTAAAGGCAGGGACGGAAGAGACGGCTATTTATCATCTCG
>Ga0326511_10000982_pt1 | contig 24259 bp, 27 predicted proteins | sample 0_2496_0518_D_FD_203701 | JGI IMG/M metagenome (GOLD analysis project Ga0326511, IMG submission 203701) | Bovine rumen microbial communities from UC Davis, California, United States - 0_2496_0518 | ecosystem: Host-associated > Mammals > Digestive system > Stomach > Rumen | place: USA...
TTTCAAACATTTTATTAGAAATAATGTTTTCATAGTCTCTAGTAAGACGTAGTTTCTTCACAGCATTTTCATTTGCAATATAATAAGCACCGCCTTTTGCAAAGTAAGATTTGTTTTTAACAATTTCTCTTAAATCACCAAATGGAATGTCTTGAATTTCTCCAAATTCAGAGAATTCATAAACAGTACCTTGTCCGTTTCCAAGCGTAGAAATAACAAGTTTTCCAACACACATAGAAATTACAGGAATATCTGTATCTGCATTAATTTCTTCTGTTTCTTCTTCTGAATCAAAATTTCTATTTTCTTTTAATGCTTTATTTTCTTCGCTTAACTCTAAGAGTTTTTTATTCATTTCTTCAACTTGTTTACTTAGAGCCAAGAGCATATCATCTTTATTTGTTTCTGTCTTTTTGACAGCAGTTTCAGTTTTCTTTGGTCTGCCAGCCATAATAAATTCCTTTCTATTCTTTCTCTCTTATGTACGACTTGGGAGAATTATCTCCCAAGCCAATTAAACCCGCAAATAGCGTGGATTATACTGTAATAAGACCCATGCAAGTATTTGCAATAGCCATAGTTCCCCAACGCTTAGACATAGTTGCACTAGAGGTTAGGTCGGCGGTATCGTAATAGTCATTAGAGTTAGTGAGAGTTGAACCCTCGATAACTGCTTTAATGGGCTTTTCAGCACCAACAGACATTACATATACATGGTGGTCGTTTAGAGCAAGACCATAAGCGTTACCTGTTGCAACTTGAGGAAGTTCGATAATATCCCAATCGAAAATACCACGAACGATATTGATTTGAGGATTGGTCGCATCAGTAATCATTCTGTAGCCCTTAGAAGCATCGGGAAGCATTTGATAAATTGCTTTCTTAGTACCAACGAAAGCAACCTTTGCACCGTTATTGTACGCTTCAACAGTTTGTGCTAAAGAAATAGCATTGTCTGCGGAATATCCCGTAACCTTTAGAGCGGAAGGGAAAGAAGCGTTAGTCACTAGATTTACTAGAGAGTTATAAGCATCAACGGACATAGCAGTTTCAACGGAAATTACAGCCTTACGAACAAATCTAGCAAGGTTTTCCTTACCGCTTAGAACCTTATAAAGAGCGGTTTGAACGGTGATTTGGTGATTAACTGCTTGTAGGGTAGCGTTAATAGCGTATTGCTTTTTGTTAAATGCCTTACGTTGTGCATTAGCGCTAAGAGATACAGTAAAGATAGAGTTGGGTTGAACCTCGAACTCAAGAGTCTCACCAAAACCAACAGTATGAATATCGGTGTAGATACCGATAGACTTGATAATGGTATCGGGTAGAACGGCATCAATCATAGCGCCTACTACAGCAAAGGTAGCCCACTTAACTTGAGGGGACATAGACCATGCTTCGAAAGACATTTCACCTCTAGGGCATCCACTTACACGCTCAACTTCTGCGAGTAGAGCCTTGTGCATTTTCTCTTCCTTAACATCAAGAGATTGAGTAGCATCATAATCGCCATAACCATTCTTACCTTCAACGGCAGACATATAATGGAAGTAGTAATCTCTCATGCCATTATATGTATCAATTGCCTTTTGGTCGCCATTGGCGAACTTAGTAATGTTTTCCATAAAAGACATAACTTTTTTCTCCTTTTAAATCAATCAAAATTAAACAGTTGCTTCAAAACCGTTAGCGGTTAGTTCAACAGCAGTAGCACCTGTTACAGTATCGGGGTCTTTCGTTGCATAGAAGAAATCCTTAGATACTTGGATGATATCACCAACTTCAAGTTTGATAACATCAAAAGGTAGACCTGCTACATTGGTAAATCTACGAGGGTCAAGACCCTTATAAATTTCACCGATAACGTCCTTATTAACTTCGGGAGAAACAACCATCCATACGCCACTATTAGAAGTAACTTCAAGATACCAAGCATCTTGGTGTTCATCTTCAAGCATAGAACCTGTAGCGATTACGATAGGGTCTTTTCTACCAATAGCGAATTCAAGACCTGTAGTTGCGGGAGTTGCAGTAAATACTTCATCACCCTCAGTTGCAGACCAAGCAAGAGTTACAGCAGAACCATTAGGAAGGTCTGCGGAAGCATACTTAGCCTTACGATTTAGTGCATCAATATTCTCGGCTTGCACTCTAGTTTTAATAACAACAGCACTCATATTTTCTTCTCCTTATTATAGTCTATTCCAAAGACTTGTTTCTTTATTTTCAGTTACAACGCTCATGCGGAGATGATTTTCTTTCTTCTCGGCAGACATAAGCACTTCGGTAACGTTAGCAAGAACTTCGTTTCTCCAACCGTTTACTTCTTCAAACTTACAAGCCTTACCCTTTTCTTCAAACTTTGCATAATCTTCTTCGGAAACGTGTTCCTTAATCTTTGCAAGAGTTTGGGTAACAACAGACATTTTCTCTTTTTCTTCAATATCTGCTTTGAATTTAGTAAGTTCTTCAAGTTTCTTTTCTTGTTCGGAAAGTTTATCTTCTTGCTCTTTAATCTTTGCATCTTTTTCGGCTAGAAGTTGAGCCATTTTTTCTTTATCTTCGGACTCGTCTTTTTCTTCCTCATCCTTTTTCTCTTCTTCTTCGCCCTTGGGTGCGTCTTTAGCGTCCTCAAGTTTCTTCTCATCGGGAGTAGTTTCCATCTTTTCTTCTTTCTTTTCTTCTCCCTCTTGAGTCTTTTCCTCAAGTTTATCTTCGCCTTCGCCACAACCCATTACAACATTTTTATCTTCTTGTTTAGGGTCAGACATTTTTTCTTCCTTTCCGTCATCTAACTTTAGTTTTTCGTATATCTTATTCAGTTTTGCTAATACTTCTGTTTCGTTTTGTTGCACAGCCCTTGCTTTTGCATTTGCTAGTGCGTTACGATTGTATACAAAAGTTTCGCCTTTAAGTTGCATGACAGGATAACCTAATTTCTCGCTAGGGGCTTCCTCCCACCCATCTTCAACTTTTAGATATACAGCCTTAACTAATTCGGCTTTGTTTTGTGCGTCCAATATTGTATTTCTTAAAGTAGTTTTGTCTACGTTAGACCAATCATCATTTGATAAACCTTTTGCGGATTTATCAATTTTATATCTCTTTGCCATTTTCGTAAGTTGCTCCATTTGTTCAATCTTAGACTTTCCTAAAGCAGACGTTAAATATTTTTCATATTTTTCAGCATCTTCTTCTGAAAATCTAACAATTTGCATATTAGCATCAGGGCAACTTCCATTAATGGTTTTTGCAAGAATAGTTAATCCACAAATATTAAACCCAACAAGATTTCCATTTTCATCTTCTCTTGTTAACATTTCAACAGAAGTATTTCTGAAATTATCTTTGGTAAATAAGTCATAAACTTTATTGGCATATATCTTAGAAATTACAGCCTTAATATATGCTAATAGATAACCATCTTTTTCGACAAATTCCACGTCTTGATTTTCGGGTATATAACCAAAAATTTGTGGAGTTGTTTCATGCCCTTTAACATCTGTTTCAGACCAATTAAGATTACCAATAATCCATTTACCTAAAATAGTTTTAGCATCTCGCCTTAACATTTCTTCTGTAATTGGTAATTTATGGCTATTTGGTCTTGTTGATAAAAAGCAACATCTTGCTATGGCGAGTTCGGGATTTTCATCTTCAACATAGTTAGAAAAATCCTCAAGAGACATTTTAACTGTGTTCATTTAATTCACCTGCCTCGTCAATAATAGTTACTAATGTATTAATCAATTTTAGACTAATTTTAAAGTAAGCAAATTTGTTGTCTATATAATCTGCAACAAAACCCTCTTCTTGTAGTTTAGTCATTACATATCTACTTGATATTTTAACATATTCAGATATATTTTTGGGCGTTCCTCTTACAATCATAATCACGCCCCCAATCCAACAATTCCCCACTTATCAATATGTCTATCAAACTTATCATATTCAACGGGCATTTGGTCTGCCTTATTTTTAAGTGTATAAATTTGTCCGATAATTTTATTAAAGTCTCTTTGAAAATCTGCTAAATCACAAACGACATTTACATCGTTATGCTCCATAGCAATACCAAATGTTGCTTTAATCAATTCATAAGCATTTGCACAATTTTCATAAAGTAATTCCATCATATCAGATAAATTTTCAAACTCTTCATCATGTGCAACTAAAGCAGTTCTAATGGAACGCTCATCATAATTATCTTTAATTTCTGAAATCTTATCAGCCATCAAAGGAAAAGTATGGGCTAAATTAATATGAATTGTTTCGCTTGCGTTTGGCATACACCATACATTGAGCATATACGATACAGCATTATCAAAAAGGCTATTTAAGTCAAAGAATTTATTATACAATAAATCCAATGCCTTAGAAGTCTCTTGACTAATTAACATGATTTACCCTTTCTATTCATAATCCCGTGAAGTTGCTCCACTATCACTTATTTCTGATTCATTACTCTTTGGTCTGCCCGCATCTTTTTGTTGTGCTACATCCTTACCGCTTTGAGTATAAACAGATTGTAGCATAGATGTTAAATTAGTAGTCCACTCGCTATGTTTACCTTCTTCTAATAACCTGTCAAATTCCATAGGCGACATTCTAAATAATTTTGCATATGTTCTAGGAGCAAATATAATACCTTTATCCATTAATGCTAAATAAGGCTCTCTTTCTGCTTCTCTCATAAATTGATATGTAGAACCACTAAAACTAAATGCAAATTTATATTTTCTTGTTTTCTTATTGACAAAGAAATTTAAGAAGTGTTCATATTGAGGATATAGTGTTGCCATAATGTTATAATCTGTAATAATAGCGTTCTTTGCTTCTGTTTCAGTCATTTTATCTGTGGAATAGATAATACGGCTACCACCCGCTAATTGAGCAGTTGTGTTAACATTTTGGTTCTTTACCATATCAGAGTTACTATCATTAAATTGATACATTCTAGGTTCTTTAACGGGCATAGCAACGGCATTAATGTTATTTGCAAGACCCTTTTTAACTAATTGTAATAGTTTCATTAAAGTCTTAACATTATAAGCCATAGCGTCTGTTGATTGACCACTCTTTTGCTTATCTAGTAATTGAATTTCACCCGCCAAAATACCTCTAGCAGAGATTAAATCCTTATCACCTTGTAATGCTTCAATTTCTTTATCAGATAATAAGTTAGGAATACTAGGTGTAAGAAATGGAGTGGATGCAATATTGCTTTCATCCATAACAAATACCCACGCATTATCATCGGGGCTTGTTTGCGTCCACATAGCAAATTCACCATATCTATTTTGTAATGGAGCGGTGGGTTGATATTTAGCATCAGTATCTTTGAAAACATTTTTATAATACTGCCTAAATATAGGGTCATAAGAATCGAGTGTAATACCCGCTCTTGTAAAATATGTCATATCAAAGTCATATAGATATCCATATTCCCAACGACCTGTAATTTTACAAAATTGTTGTGGCATTGTCTGCAAAGTAAATCTTTTTGTCTTTGTACCTTTAGTATCATTTAAATCTAAAGCACCATCAGAGAATGTGCCTTGTGTATCACGAAACCATGTAAAATATGTTTGTCTGCGTAAAAGTTCTTTAGTTACTTTTGCAAATTCTGATTTGTAATCAAAAGCGTCTAAGAACTTATATACTCTTTGCAAATCTTCTTTATATTCCTTGCTTGCATAATCTCTTTCGGGAGCATAAGCATTAATACAAGAAATATCTAAATCATATGCAAGCATATTAGAATAGTAATATGCTGTGCGTTTATAAATCATATCAAACGCTTCCATAAATTCAGAATATGCGTTTAATATTTCAGTATTATTCTTGTAATCACTTAACGCCTTAACAACTTTATCCTTAGTTGGTGCTTGAGGATTATTGTTAAGGTCTATGATATTCTTATGACTCATATCGGGAGTAAAATAACCGTATGGGTCAGAAGAATATATATACTGAGCAAACTTAAAAATTTCAGTAAGGTCATCCATTGATAACATTTCTTGTTCTTTATTTGCCATGTTTCTATATTCCTTTTTATTTTTTAATAGACTAGGTTAATTTCATCCCAATCAATATCGTCATTATCTCCACCTTGCTTACAATATTTATTGACAAGTTTATCGCCAAATAAATTCATATAAGCAACTGCAACATATCTATCCTTTGTTGCTGTGCGTTTTGCTTCTTGTAATTTAATCAAACCCGTTTCACTAAACTTAACTTCAAGAGCAACGGCTTCGTTTATCATATATCGAGTTTGAACAAAAGGTATAAGTATATCTGCTTTTTCTTCTGATGATTTCATAATAAATCTAGGGTCAGAATCTTCCAATTTTGCCTTTTTATCATAATCATCAATAAGCAATTGTAAATCACCATCTTTTAATGCTTTTCTGATAGCAACGTGCATATTGCTGTTGATTTCAGCAGTTGCAACAATAGGTATCATAACTTCTTTTGCATTTAGTGTCATTGCTCTTACAATTTTATCGTTTATGACCGTATCAGAACTAATTTGCAATTCTTTATCAGTATTTACTGTCCATGCAGGATATGTCATTCCAAAATCTTCATCAAATGTTTCTACTGTAAACAAATCCCAAAGTGTCCCACCGACACCACGGCTATCAATGACAAAATAACTACATCGATATTCATAAAATAACCGTTTCATAAGAATAACTTGTTGAACAGAATTCATACCATTAATTGCATCAAGATATTCTACAGATTTTTTACCTGTTTTTGTATTGATTTTACCCAATATTATTACTGTATTATCGTTATTTGTTCCAGTAGCAATTGCTATATCTGTAGTTAAATATCTAATTTCGTCATCTCTAAATTTATACTTTTGTTCTTTTACATCAATAATATCTTGTTTTGTTCTAGGATAAAATGCATTTTCAAGAATTTGATTTTGTTCAAAATCTTCATAAGTAAAAATACTATCTTCACTATTTCCTAAGAACTCATTAAGATATTCTTGTGACCAACTCAAAGGGTCTGATGCTTTCTTTCTTTGTAAGTATTGCTTTTTAGTAAGAATACCATTTGCAACAGCAGTAAAAATATCACCTAAGAAAAATCCATAATTAACGTGTTTATTTTTATAATGTTGTTCAATGCAATTTTTTAAATGAGTAAAGCCCCATGATGTTCTTGCTCTTGCAGAACTTAGAAAAATTTGACGAGCAATTTCGGGATATTCAATTGGTCTACCATTAAACATACGTGGATGTTGTGTAGGTGCAATAATTTCATCATAATCTTTTTTCTTGACAAGCATAAACTCATCTGTTATAATGCAAGTTGAGCGGTTACCCCTTGCACCTTCTCCACATACAACGGCTTTAATCCAACTGCCATTGCCGAATGTAACAACCATACCACCCGTATTTTCGTCTGTTTTGAAATTTATCCATTTATCTTTTCTTAACTGACAAAGTATAGGGCTACTGAACATTGTATTTTCTGCACAAAATAAATTTTTAATCTTTTCTTGAATAATCAAGTTAGATTGTGCAAGCGTCATTGATGTAATCAAGATTTCACTCATTGGATATAATAACGCTATATCTAGTGCAAATTCTGCAACCAAGAATGATTTTGACAAACCACGACTAGCAATTATATCAGAAACATCATTATCAGCCATTGTAGTGATAATCTGTTTTTGGAATAACGCATTTTTAATTCCAAGGTATTCTTCATTAAAATATGGTAAATCTGCTCTAAATCTTGCGATATTATCTAACAGATTATCATATCGTTCTTCCTTTGTGAGTATACGATTTTCATGGTCTTTGTTATTATTTTGAATGTAATCTATAATTGCTTGATTATTTGTTTCCATCCAAATCATACTTTGATACATCGTCTAAATTGATATTATAATCTTTATTGTTGCAAACAAAGTTTAATATTGGACGTAGTACCAAATCCTTTAAATATTGTCTTACTTGAGAATCATTCTCATATTTCTTTTGTCTATTATATAATTCCCAAGAATCATGTTCTTCGACCATTGGTATCTTTGCAAAAATTAATTGCTCACTCACAGTTTTTGGTTTAGTGCTTTCAAATTCATCAAGTTTTAACTTATTCATTAAAGTCAAAATTCTTGCTTGAATTTTTGTAATATCTGTATCTATCTTGCCTTGTTCGGCTTTTCTTTTTTCAAGTCTAGCCAAACATAAATCTCTATACAAATCTTCTTGTTGGGGGTTTTCTATGTTAATATTTTTTGTATATTTATCATACATATACTCCAAGAACCTGTAATCTTCTTCGGATTCTTGTAGACCCCAATCAAGTTCAAGTTTTTCGATTTGTTGTCTAATATTCTCATCAGATTTTGTTAAGCCTTGTATATCTTTAAAATCAACATCACTATCTGCAAACGTGTTCCATTCTTCTAAGGTTTTCTTTGAAGATTTAGAACCCCATAAATAATCATAGTAATATGCAAAAATACTATATTCGGCATCTTCTTTGCCACTTTTTGTTTGAAAAGTGTTCTTAAATGTAACCATATTGTCAAACACTTTTTTAATAAATGGTAAATCAAAAAATGCACAAGTATACCACATTGCACTCTCTAATGTGCCACATTTCTTTAGATAAAACTTAACAATGTCCTCACAACAATCCTTGCAATAAGGTATATAACCCTTTGGGTACACCTCTGTATTTTTGTGAGCATAAAATCTTTCTGAGGAATATTCTCTACCATCTCTTATACAAAAGCACGTTCTAGGTAGTTGTGCTTTAGGTTGTATTTTAGTTGCCATAGATAATCCCCTATGTACCAATGAAATTCGGCAATTATAAAAACTGCCGAATTTCATTCAAATATTAATTCAATAAAATTTTGTTTGTACTCATATGACCAAATGGAGTAAACCCATAAATCTTAACTGCCGACTTGCTAGTTTTACACAATCCATCTGCATAAGGGTCTGACCCGATAAATGATGGAGTAATGAGAATTTCATTATCACCAAAGACACCCTCGGAATCTGTTATCTCCTTACCACCATGTAAGTGACCCATGATAACACATTGATAAAACTTTTGATGTAAGATACTTAAATCTCTGACCGCACTAGACATATTTTTAACTTGATGACCATGTAACATAATAATTTCATTTTCGTTAATATTTGTCTCAATATAATCTTCGCCCTCTTTTGCAAGCACAACATTAATTCTATAATTGTTCTTGCATAGGTCTTTGATATAATTGCCAATCAGATATTCTAAATCCTCATCACCTAATTCATTAGCCTTTGCGCCAAGCACACGAATCTGTGTATGGTTAGCATTAGGTACGTGATAATATGTTATATCAACATATTGTGATAAATCATTTAAGAAAGACGCAATCAAACGGCTTACTTCAACCGTTGATTTAACAATAGAACTGTCATTAAGTTTTAAATCACTAAGTCTAAGAATACCTTGAATACTGTCTCCTAGTGAAGCAACGTTAATATGTGATAATTGATTCTTTTGAATAAAGTTATATAGACCATTAAATAGAATATCAAATCTCTTCTTAACAATTTCGGGAGAATATTCATTAGTCACACTTTTAAATGTTGCCCCATAGTGAATGTCAGCAAGACATACAAGATAATCTTCTTCGTCAATGCTTGTATGTAACGGCTCAAAATGAGCGGGTAATGGCAGTGCTTCTAACATACTGCCAACATATTCATAAAACAGTTCTTGTCTGCTTTCTGCACGATTTAATCTGTTACGCTCTACATTAAGCGTTTGTAATTTAAGTCTCTCTTTTTGGAGTTCTTCTTTTTCTTTACGGATTTGTTCAAGGTAAGTGTCATTAGTTGTGAACTTGTTTTGATTTGCTTCAAACATCTTTTGAAATGCTTGATATTGCTTTCTATACTTTGAAGATGTATATTCTGTATTACATAATTCATTAAGAACGTCTGCCACATCATCCCATGTGCCAATAGCATCTTTTTGTGAACAAATACGATATACTAACTCTTCATCACTTTCGTTCTCTAATCTACTATATCCCATTCAAATCACCTATTCAGCCAAATTCCTAGTAAACTTGAGTGCGATTTCGTCATTAATATGACCTTCTAGAATTTTATCAAGTTCAAACGCCTCGTCCTCAAACCGTAAGATATATTCTCCGTTTTCATTCTTGTCAAGAACTGCTACAATATCAGTAATTCTTGCATCTACAAATTTACACTTTGCCATTGTTTAATTTTCCTTTCTCTTCTTCTTCTTTGCTAACTACTTGTAAACGATAACCATTAATGTCAAAATCTGTTTCTCCGTTTTTGTATCTCTTTTGTATTGTTGTCACAGGTATTCCCAATTCCATACACGCAGAGTTAATTGAAGGATAAATAATATTGTTATTCAAACATAAGATTGGTATACGTTTCTGTTCGTTAATTGTTTTTAATGTAACTCGATTACCATACCCTTGAGGCGTGGTTTTCTCCTTACGTTTGTTAAGTGCCTCTTGTATATCATTAATACAGTTATTAGCAATATCTCCACGTTTACGATTTTTCTTCGATACAACATTCTGTTCTACCAAATCTTCAAGTGGCGTGGGTTTATCTGCCTTAAATTTAGACTTCTTAAACAAGTCTGTTAAACTGTCTCCGTTAACAGCATCTATCAACGTCTTAGATGGATTAAAGTTTACATTCATAAATGGTTGAACGTATTGTTTATACATCGTTCCATTTTGTGAAGTAAACCATTCATCCGTACCACCACGCATTTCTGTGGTGAATTTACCAAGTGCCTTGATATTTATGTACGAGTTGTTTTGTAGTTCAGACGCTATTAATAATACAAGATTTTGTAACATTAAATCTACTTTCTGCTCTGACAAATAACATTTGGTAGCCAAGGATTCACACAACGTTTTATATGTTAATTCCCTAGCCATTAGCATTTACCTTCTGTTTCTTCTCTTAACTTCTTTTTAACTCTAGGGAACGGATAAAATGCGATAGAACCCCAGTTAGGCGCTTGTGGCATCCACTCTTTGCTCCACACCATATTTTTATCAAACTTAGTATGTGCATCTCTTGAGTTTGGAACATTATAATATCCTTCCTTGCGACCTTTATGAACGTTTCTGTAAAATTCTCCAAGGTTAGGAAGATTAATTCTAACGCCATTACTCAAACAAGTGTAGCATAAATTACTATACGTTTCCAAAACATTTCTAACTGTGTCTACATCAACTTTTACACCGTTCTCCTTTAATTGTTTATGTATAATTCTGTAAATATCAGAATTACACAACACTTCCATTTGGTTTCTCTCTTTTTTTGTCATGCTTTCCCTTTCTAGAATCTTTATATATTAAAAATTTTTTTAAGATAGGGCGGTCAGAACAACCGCCCATGTATAAAGTTATTTGAAAGAGAGAGAAAGTAATGAGGATATATGGGTATAAGACTTACGTATTATGCTTATCAAGTGGTAATCAGAATATCCGTTTCATATCTGTCGAACTCTTTGGTTCTTGGAAATCTGATTGAAAACCAACCACATATACTCCCCGTATATAGAAAACAAATTATTTTTTAAAATATTCCCGCAAAGCCTTGATATTATTGCTTTACGGGAATTTGTAAAAAATCGACAAAAATGCGTTTCTAAACTTTTCTTTTGGCTTCGTGATATTTTTTGTCTTGTTCTCTATGAATTTTTTCTGCACATTTTTTACAGTATTTCATTCTTGGGCTAGTACGGCGAATTAATTTTCCACAACAATTGCAAATAATATGCTCATTGTCCTTACTCGCCATATATGTATTTCCAAGATTATCAAATGACGTAAAGTTTAATACAATTGGTTGGTTTTTATCTGTTTCAAATGATTGCATTTGATAACAAAATTTGTCAGCTTTAAATGTTGTCTTAATATATCCATCAGTTAACAAATCATAAAATAACGCATCTAATTCTCTATTTGTGCAATTTAAATTTGCACTTTTTTTGATATTAAGAGTTTTACATTTATTAGAAGTCCATCCACTTGTGTCATTATTCCATCTTGCCATAACATAAAGTGTTAATAATAATTTTTGATGTTTATTATCTCCGCAAGACTTAATCACATCATATTCACTTTGATAAATTGGCACATTAGTTATATCTTTTAGTTTAATATCGTATCTAATTACATCCTTTATGACTTGATTAATTGTCTTGTAATATATTTCGTAAAAATAACCTTGATAATCAAATTGTTCCAATTCTCTATTAACAACTTTAGCCAATTCACTTTTATCTGTGTAATTCATTTCTTGATAAAAATATATAACAAGCAGTTGTATGAGTTGGAACATACTTACGGTTACTTTGCTTTTGTCATGGGTTTCTAAAATTTCTTTGACAAAAGTTCGTTCGTTAAACAGTAATTTATTCATGTTTTCCCTCTCTTTCTGCTAAAATAATATCTGCCACAATCATCCAACAAAACTCTTTATTTGATTGAATATGATTATCTCCATAACACAAATCTAAAATTATGTTTCTGCGCTCATCTGCATTCGGACAAATTTCTTCTGCTCTGCGTTGAAAATATTCTGTAATAAAATCAACTCTTGGTATAATTTTGTCTGCATTTTCTTCTGTATCACTTTCGTGAGTTTTTAATGCTTTAATATATACTTGCATTAATGCAAATAATTCATCTCTATGTTTTTGAGTACATCGCCTTTTAACTTTAAACTGCTCATAGTCTATTGTCCGTTCCTTTAATGACGATTTATAGTTTTTAATCACATCCTCGATATAATAACATATCTTGTTAATTGTACAAGCACTCATTTCAACAGGATTAAATATATTATACCACTTAATCATTTCTTTTTGTTCATTTGTTAAATCTTCGATTGGCATCTTGAGCATTTTATCAATATCCAATCCAAATCTGCGATAACATTGTGTGGTATAATTTTTAATAAAAGTCTTATAGTCTTTCATTTCCTTGTCATACCGATAAATCATAAAATACGGCTTTTTATGACAACAAATATTTTCTTGGTATTCATTGTCCTTACAAGCCCTTATTTCATACCAATATTTCGGCATAGGTGTTGCAACAATACCTTTAAGTTTATCCAATTCGTTTTGCTGATATAACTGTGTACAAAGAATTCTATACTCCAATTCTTTATATTCTTTACTATGCTTATCAAATCTTTGTTGCACACTAAACATTGCCGTTGCTCTATTTGTGATAGAACCAACGCTGTTTCCAAATCCATTAAAGTTAGATTGCACAACATTTTCTTCTGTAATGATTTTCTTTTCTGCTTTATGTTGTACGCAGTTAATAGCGGGCAAATCTCTATAACGCCTTAATAGTACATTATTGTTTGTACTAAAAACAGAGTCCCCATCAAAATCAGCACCCGATAATGCCATGCAAGCACTATCAAACCCATTAGTGATAAATACGTTCCCCATATATTGATACCAATAATTTGTATCGTCATTGTCAATAACACTCATCTTGCGAATATTATTGTGACCTATCATTGGGCTACGGAAAACAACTAACTCACTTACGCCTTTACGTTGCCAATATCCAGAATAACATTCTTTTGCATTTAGCAAGCCTGTCACTTTAAGACCACAAATATGTTGCATTAACGCAAACGGGTCACCGCTTAATTGTTGATAATTGCCGTCACAAATCAATTTGCCAATTTTAGCAGTATCAATCTTCTTGCGTATGAGTTTATTGATATTATAAATAATATAACTATCATTTATCATATCGGGGCTTAAAATTAAAGCCTTTTGCCAAGTCTCTTTTGGAATGTCACCATCTTTGATACCTAAAAATTTTAAAGTATCTTTATAGTTCCCGCAAAGACTACCAGTAAGATAGTCAACAGTAGGTTTACACAGTTCTTCAATATCTTCATCTGTGAACTCATAAGATTGCAGATATTGATAATTAAGTTCCCTTGTGTCCTCTAACTGTTCTCCAATTATCTTTGTTGCTCTAAAACCATAACCATGAGCATGACATTGATTAATATAATCTTCTGCGCTTGAATAACTGTTCCAAAATTTTAGAGAACTTTCTGTAAGGATTAAATCAATGGTTCTAACATCGACCATATTGCCCCAAATATCTTGTACAAAATAGTCGCCCAAATATTTTTCGCAGAATTCAACAATGGGAAATGCGTATATCATCCCCTTACAATAGGCATTTCTTGCACATATACCATTTGTGACATAATGCAAGCCCAAAGATTCAGATACACGTTTCATGTAGTCATACGTGCATAAATTAAACCCATCAGACGCATTATTCTCTGTATCAATCTTTTTGTATGCAACAATAGGCTCTCCATTCTCGCCCTCATCAATATCAATTACATCTGTCTGAATTGGAATAATATTATCGCTTACAACAAGAATACCATTAGGCTCACAAATCTTTTGACTTGCTGAACAAGTTAAAGACTTATAGGCTTCATACTTTGCGGGGATAACGAGAATATCTTTATTTCTTCCACACTCACATCTTCTGTTAAGTTCATCAAGAATAGAACTGTTAACAAAAATAACAGAGTTATTTTTTAATCCACCCGTAGTGCCTACAAATCTTTTAAACTCTACACCATTTACTTTAAATCCCTTTAATGCTCTCTTAAAGTCTTTCTTACTTCTGCTTTTTCCATCATTAACAAGAGATAAAACATATTTGGTATAATCTTTCTTTGGTAGTTTAATATTACGTTCTGTCAAGATTTGTTTAATCAATTCAAACATTTGACTATCAAATAATGACACTAACATATTTAGAGACATAGCCTTATCTTTTGAAATTGTTAAATCCCAATCTGACATTTTTATAATATCTGTGCCAATTTTAAATATTTCAAATTGGTCTACTTTTATTCCTGCCATTTGTTTTCCTTTCTCTCTTCTTTATTCTCTCTCTTTAAGCATTATACTGCTCTATAATAAAGACTACCATAAAGTCAAAAAAGTTTCAAGTGCTTTCAAAAAAATTTTTTTATTATTAATTCAAACTTTTTGTTACGGCACAACATCATATACATATATAACCTACACATATTATATATTATATATAAAACTGTATATATATAATATATTATATATTTATATACATACTATTTGCCGTGAGCGAAGCGAACGGAATCAGCCCGCCGTAGGCGGGTATAGATAACAATATAGATAATAACATAGATAATTATATATATTATATATAATATATTGACATATAATAAAAGTATGTTATAATATAATATATAATAATATAATATATATATTATATATATAAATATAATATTATATCATATATTTTTTAAATGTCAATAGTATAATTATAAAATTTTTATAAAATATATATAAAAGTTTTATAAATATATATAAACTGTTTATTAAATATATTATTTGCGGGGCAATAAAAATTTTATAATTGTTTAGAAAAATTTTATAAAAAACCACTTGAAATCTGCCCAAAAATATGCTATAATTAGGGAGTAAAATGAAAACAGCACAGAAAGGAAGATTATGAAGTTACCTATTTTGGCTTTATGTTGTGCGCTTACTATTGCAGAGCCACAAGAAATTAACATTCCAACACAAACTATTGCAAATTGTGTAGAGCAATGTTATAATAACTGTAGTGAAATAGTAGAAGATGCTCTTGAGAACATTGCCTACATTGAACTGCCTGTTACAACTGAATATGAAATTGTTAATCATAGTGGTATGAAGAGTTATGAGCGTCATACGGCACTTAAACGTGGTCATCAATATTTATTACAACAGTATGCAACAACCGATACGTATGGATTTAGAGGAATTAACGGTAGATATTTATGTGCCGTTGGAACTCGATTTAATATGTCTGTAGGACAATACTTTGATGCGGTATTAGAAAATGGTACTGTTATCCCATGTATTGTTGGAGATATTAAAGCAGATGTTCATACCGATAATACAAACACATTTACAAAAAACGGATGTTGCTTAGAGTTTATCGTTGACTATAAGACGCTTGATAATACTGTCAAGAAGATGGGAGATTGTTCTTATCTTTCAGATGAATTCAATTCAAAAGTTGTAAAATTTGTAGTATATGATGAATTAAACTTTATTACAGAAATTCAAAACTATTAAGAAAGGAGCGGTAAAATGACGTGTTCGTAGGATTTCAAAGATATGTCAAGAAATATGAAAATCTTGTAGATTATATTGTATTTGATATACAAGATGGTATTGAAAATCGCATTGAAGAAGTGCAAGTTAAAGATTTAAAAAAATTTTTACGAGATAATGATATGAATAACGATACAACAGGCGTAAGATTTATCAGTAAATACCCAAGTGATAATTTTTGCACAATGTATTGTTATAGATAAAGGAGATTAATGTAAATGCAAGTTATTAAACGTGATGGCAGAAAACAAAAGTTTGATGGCAACAAAATTATTAACGCTGTATTATCTGCCTTTGAAAGAGTTGATGGTGAAGTTAATAAATTTGCCACAGATAAGGCTAGGGAAATTTCTAAACACATTGAGTCCCTTGCAAAAAACATGACAGTTGAAGAAATTCAAGATATTGTCGAAGAAAAATTAATGGCATCATCTAGAAAAGATGTTGCAAAAGCATATATTCTCTACAGAGAAGAAAGAACGAAAGAAAGAGAAAGAAATACACAATTTTTTCAAAATGTAAGTAAAAAAATTAAAGCGACAAATATTCAAAACCAAAATGCAAATGTTGATGAAGCAAGTTTTGGTGGAAGAATGGGAGAAGCAAATTCTGAACTAATGCGTAAATATGCATTAGATAATCTATTAAGTGACAAAGCAAGAATTAATCATATCAACAATAGAATTTATACACATGATTTAGATTCTTGGGCGATTGGGAATCATAACTGTTTAACTTGTCCTATTGATGATTTACTTGCAAATGGATTTAATACAAGACAAACAGACGTAAGACCCGCAAATAGCGTAAATACAGCAATGCAACTTATTGCAGTTATATTTCAAATTCAATCACTTCAACAATTTGGTGGAGTATCAGCAAGTCATATTGATTGGTCGCTTGTACCTTATGTGAGAAAAAGTTTTTATAAACACTATTGTGATGGTGCTTTTTGGGGTGGAACTATTGGTGGAAGAAGAGGAAAACGCCCCGAAGAATATTTTGAAATAAATAATTTAGACCCAAAAGATGTTAGTATTGAAGATGAATACTACAAAGAAGATAAAGGCATTTATGATTATGCCTATGCAATGACGGTTAAAGAAATTCATCAAGCAACAGAAGGACTTTTCCACAACTTAAATACTCTTCAATCTCGTAGCGGAAATCAACTACCATTTTCTAGTATCAACTACGGAACTTGTACTTTAACTGAGGGAAGATTGGTAACAAGAGAAATTCTTAATACTTCTATTGGTGGAATTGGTAAAATGCACAGAACAAGTGTTTTTCCTTGTCAAATTTTCCAAGTTATGAGTGGGGTAAATAAAGAGCCTAATACACCAAATTATGATTTATATCAATTAGCAATTAAATCCACCGCACAAAGACTATATCCAAATTATGCAAATGTAGATTGGAGCGCCAATGAAGGGTATGATAAAAATGACCCTAGAACATATGTTTCAACAATGGGTTGCAGAACATATAACGGATTTGATATGAATGGATTTGGACAACTTAAAGATGGACGTGGGAATATTGCGCCTGTTACAATTATCATGCCAACTCTTGCAATGGAAGCCAAAGAGCAAGGTGGCAATATTATTGAAAACTTTATGCAAATTCTCGACAAAGCAATTTTTGATGCAAAAGACATTCTAATCGAAAGATATAACTATATTTGCTCTCAAAGTCCCGCAAGTGCAAAGTTTATGTATGAAAATGGAACAATGAAAGGTTATGTACCCGAAGAAGGAATTAGGTCGGCTCTTAAACATGGAACGCTTGTTATTGGTCAATTAGGATTGGCAGAAACATTACAAATTCTTATTGGATGTGACCAAACTACTTCTGATGGTATGGAACTTGGAGAAAGAATTGAAAAATTATTTAACGAACGTTGCAAAGAATTTAAGCATGAACTTCATAAAGATGCAGATGGATATGAATATTATCTTAATTTTGGCGTTTATTTAACGCCCGCAGAAAATCTTTGTTATACAGCCATGAAGAAATTTAAGGATAAATATGGAGTTATTGAAAACGTAAGTGATAAAGAATTTTTCACAAATTCAATTCATGTTCCTGTATGGAAAGAAATTAGTCCATTTGAGAAAATTGACATTGAAGCAAAACTTGGCAACTATTCAAATGCAGGTTGGATTTTATATGTTGAATTGGATAGTGGAGCAAAATATAATCTAGAAGCAATCGAAACAATTATTAATTATGCTATGGATAAAGATGTTGCGTATTTTGCAATTAATGTTCCAAATGACCAATGCTTAGATTGTGGTTATACAGATATTATGGATGATACTTGTCCTATTTGTAACGGTAATCATATTATACATTTACGTAGAGTTACGGGTTATCTTACAAATGATTATAAAACCGCTTTTAATAAGGGAAAACAACAAGAAGTTGAAATGCGATATAAACACAATCAAAAAATGAAAGATTGGAATGTCAATTAAATTAAACAAAACATAGCATTTTGTCAATTTTTATTTTTATTGACATTTGAAAGGAAAAGGTATGTTAATTTTTCAATGTAATGATAAACTAGATAATGAAACGTGGCATAAATGGGACAAATATCTACTAGAAAGAACAGAAAATGATGAAGTAATTTTATTACCGCAATCAATTGATTTTAAATGTATTGCCGATAAGATGGAAGTTGGATTTGACGGTGATATGGGTGATGCAGAAACGTGGGAAGATGAGGAAGTGGAATAATGAGAAACCCCGATAGATTAGATAAGTTTTATACAGAAAAGTGCAGACTACATAAGAAGTATTTACCCGATTGGCGTGTAGGACAGTTAGATTCCAATTTTTATGGATGGCTTGCACAAAACAAAGAAAGAGATTTGTTCTTTCCCGAAGAGGATGAAATGATTGAACATTTTAAGGAATTTATTAAAAATATGGTAGGTGAGAGATATGAAGGTTGAAATGATTAAACATCCAACAGATGAAGATTGGCTATTTTGTAAACAATGTACTCTTAATACAGTAGGTAAAAAGTCTGAAAAAATGCCAAATGAAGAATGGAAAATAAAACTTCTTAAATGTGAACATAGCCCTATTAGAACATTATGGTTTGCATTTAGAATGGAAATTCCATATTGGGTAAGCGTTCATTTTTGTAGACATAATCATGGAGTATGTCACTTTGTATCAACACAAAGAGATGATAGACACCCCGAAGAAACTGTTTCAAGAGCAGATAAGTCACAAGGAGAAATGGTTAGTCACTTAATGTATGTTAATGCTCAAGAATTAATGTATATTGCAAGAAAAAGACTATGTAATCAAGCATCTCCCGAAACAAGACAAGTTATGCAAATGATTAAAGATGAAGTCTTAAAAACTAATCCCGAATTTAAAGAATTTCTTGTACCTGCTTGTGTATATCAAGGTGGAGTATGCCATGAAATGTTTCCTTGTAATCAAAAATAAGTAGTTGACAAAGCCCCCTTTCTTGTGATATAATGTCTAAAGAAAGGAGGCTATTATGGCATATTATAAGAAAGGAGTTCAATGAATAATAGATTAGGTGAAATTAAAACAAATAATCAAGGCAGTTTGATGAAAATTATTGAATACAATTCTTATTCTGATATTACTGTAGAGTTTTTAGATTATCCATATATTTGTCATAGTAGATATGGAGAATTTAAAAATGGTGGAATAAAAAATATTTATTATCCTAGTTTATATGGTGTTGCTTGTGTTGGAAATGCTATAACATGGTCAAATGGAAAACATTTACGAAGTTATGTTATATGGAAAGACATGATTCGTAGATGTTATGATGAAAAATTTAAACAAAAACATCCTACATATAAAAACTGTACTGTATGTGATAAATGGTTATGTTATGAAAATTTTCAACATTGGTATGATATGAATTACTATGAAGTTAGTAATAAAAAAGATAAGATGTGTTTAGATAAAGACATATTTTATAAAAATAATACTATTTATCATCCTAATACGTGTTGTTTTATACCGAATAGTATTAATGCATTATTTAAACCCAATACAAATCATAACATTAGGCTTAGAGAAGATGGTTATGCCATATATTGTGGGAAAATTGCAGGTAAACAATATGTAGGACATACTATGGATAAAAATGAGGCTGTATTATTATCTAATAAAGCAAGAACAAAATATTTACATGAAATAGTTTCTAAATATAAAAACGAATTACCATATTATTTGTATAAATATTTAATAGATTATACTTATGAGGATTCGTATAATGAATAAAGAAGAATATAAAATTAACAATAAAGAACAGCCAAAAAAGAAAAGGCATCGTAGAACACGACAGCAATTAATCGCAGATGGGTATTACGATAAAGATAAACCTAAAGAAACACCAAAACATCATCATCATGTAGAAATGGTCAAAAGTTATACGCAAGAGGAAGCGTCAGAACTTATGATACAACGAGCGAAAGAGCGTGGTGATGCAGATTGGGAATTTGACTTTCGCAAAGAATATGCAAAAGGTCAAACAATATGGTTTGTAGAAGTATCTAATAAATGTCGTTCAAAAGAATTATTAGAACTTCATGTTGGTACTGTATATTCAAAGTTTATTATTGGATATGTAGATAAAGGAGAAGCCCATCATATCAGCGTTGATGACGCAGATAGAGTATTTTTCAATGAGCGAGATGCGAAGGTATGTTATTCAAAGGTGAGGTTTGAAAAAGTATGATTATATTAACAATTTTAGGATGGATAGGGAAAGCACTCGTATGGTTTTTATGTTTTGAATTATTTTTAGCATTTGTATTTGTTATTTATTGCTTATTATTATTGGGGTTTGACGAATTAAGAAAAGCGATAGAAAGGCATAGGTGGTATAATGGATGAAGATTTTACTTTCAAATATTATGTTCTTAATGATGATTTTAACAGGAAAAAAATTGAATATTTTAACATTTTTAGAAATTGGATAGTAAATGAACAAACATTAAAGGCTGTTAAAAAATATCTCAGAAATCCATCTAAGTTTGAATATGAATTATGGTCAACACACGAAATCATTTATGGATTTGACGCTTTTGTTAAAGAACTTGATATAATTATTAAGTGTGAAGAATGGTCTAGATGTGAATATGAGATTATGGTAAATGGTTTATTTTCAGATGACGATGAAGCAGAAAAATGGGATTGTTATTCTCAATGTAAACCCAATATGGAAATGATTGCTAGAGAAGTCATTTGGCAATATAAAAATTATTTGAAAGAAAAGGAGAGAAAATGTTAAACAAAAAGGGTATTAGAGAACTTGCTTATGTAGCAGAAATTAAATCTATCGACCCGATTGAAGGGTCTGATAATTGTGAGAGTGCGACTGTTGATGGTTGGCATATTATGGTTAGAAAAGGTCAGTTTCAAGTAGGCGATAAATGTGTATACTTTGAAATTGATTCAAGACTTGATATTACCAAAGAATGTTTTGAGTTTTTGTCTAAGTGTAATGGAAAAATTAAGACACAGAAATATACTTTTGGTGGTAAGGGATTATTCTTTAGTCAAGGTCTTTTAATGAGACTTGAAGAATGTGGACTTGATGCGGATAAGTATAAAGTTGGAGATTTTCTAACAGAAGAACTTGGCGTTATTTATGCAGATGAAGCAGACAATAAGCGTAAGGCAAATGACAAACCACAGTACAATGAAAAGTTTAAAAAGGCTAAGAATAAAAAGATTGTTAAATGGATGATGCGGTATTCTCTCGGTAGAAAGATTATCTTTGCAATCTTTGGAGTAAAGCCTAAAAAGAAAGCATCTTATCCTTGGTTTGTTATTAAGACCGATGAGGAACGCTGTCAAAATTTGCCACAATCTGTATGGGCTGATAAAGAAAGTACATATAACGTTACAGAAAAAATTGATGGGAGTTCTACTACTATTGCCATTGAGCGTGACCATAAGAAATATAAACTTTGGATTTGCTCTAGAAACGTAGTCGTTTGGGATAGTGTAAACAACAAAGTAAAGAGTGGTGGTTATTATGCTAATCTCGGTCATAATCCATATGTAACAAGTGCAGAACAGTATAAATTATGCGAGTTTTTAACTAAGTATATGGATGAACATAAAGACGTTAAATGGGCTTATTTACAAGGTGAGACATTTGGTGAAGGTGTTCAGAAACGTTCTTATGGACTTAAAGGGACAGATTTCAGAGCATTTACTCTTGTAGATGATATTCATAATAGATATACTTATGTGGATATGAAAGATATTCTTGATGCTTATGGAATTCCTACTGTACCTATTATTGTGACAGGATTTGTTCTGCCTAATACTTGTGATGAACTTGTAGAAATGGCTCATGGTGAATCTGAAATTGATGGTGGCATGAGAGAAGGTATTGTATTGAGAAGTGAACAAAATCCTACATTTAGTTTTAAGGCTGTTGACCCTAATTTTTTAGTTAAGTATCATGGTTAAGGAGAGAAAAAAATGAACCTATACGAAATTGATTCAAAGTTATTTAATCTAATTGAAAATGCCGTTGATGTAGAAACGGGAGAGTTGTACGAAACACAGGAAGAACTTGATAAGGCAATTGACGAGTGTGGTATTGAACTCGAAAAGAAGATTGAGAATATCGGATGCTTTATTAAAAATCTCGAAGCAGATACAAAGGCTCTGAAAGAAGAAGAAGCCAATCTTAAACATCGTAGAGAAGTCGCAGAAAAGAAGATTGAGAGCCTAAAGAAGTATCTGAACGGCTATCTGATGGCTGTATATCCTAATGATTCCGATAGAGCAAAATGGAAGTTTAATACACCTAAAGTTGTTCTTGGATTTAGACGGTCTAGTAGTGTTGAAGTTGAAGATTTGAGTAAACTTGATAAGGCGTTTATCAAAGTCAAGACAGAAACAAGTGCAGATAAGACAGCAATTAAAGATGCTATTAAAGCAGGTAAAGAAGTTGTTGGTGCTTATATCAAAGAGAACTTAAACCTTAGTATTAAATAAATTAAATGGGGCTATTGGAGAAATCTGATAGCCCTTTATAGGAGATAATATGAAATATAAATGTGTTAAAGTGCGTGATGAAATATTTGGACTATTTACACTAGATGAAGAATATGAAGTGCGTGTAGACGTAAGTGAAGATAAATATGATATTAAGATATATGCTATATGGTGTGATAAAAATCGTTGGATTGGTTTTACAAATAGATATGGTATAGTTGATAAAGAAGGTCTTAAAGACCATATAGAAGCCTTTGGATATGAGTTTGAAAAGGTCACAGAAAATGAGTGTGAAGAAATGTCGTGAAAACGGCATTTTTTTGTTTAGGTTAAAAATTGTTAAAATTTTATTATAAAATGATATCAAAGTGATATCAAAATGATATCATATGTTAATTAAATGTTAATAGATGTTACAAAATTATTACGATTATACCCCCTCATATTCTAACCACTTCTCCATCCTATTCTCTGTACTTCTTAGATTCATAATACATCCTTTCTTTTTTCTTTTATCATATCATATATACATATCATATGTCAATACAATACATATAATATATATTATATATAATATTATAATACAATATATAATATTGTCAATAGTATAATATATAAAGATTGTATAAAAAGAATATAAAGTGTAATTTAATATATAAAGATTCTATGTTGATTAATATATAAAGATTCTATATGGGATATTATAATATCTATATATTAAAACTGTTATGGTGATAATATATAGATATTTTATTATGTGTGTGTTTTTATATAATATGATATAGATTGTGTAAGATTGATTGATAATGATATATTTTGCGGGAATTTGCGAAATTTTGCAGGTTTGATGTTGGTATGTGTGTGTGGCGGGGTAATTGCGGAGATATATACGGCGCTACCCCCTACACCCCACCATATAACTATCCCCTATCACAAAAATAAGCGGTCAACACAAAGTCAACCGCCCATTCCCTTATTC
>Ga0326511_10000983_pt1 | contig 24249 bp, 22 predicted proteins | sample 0_2496_0518_D_FD_203701 | JGI IMG/M metagenome (GOLD analysis project Ga0326511, IMG submission 203701) | Bovine rumen microbial communities from UC Davis, California, United States - 0_2496_0518 | ecosystem: Host-associated > Mammals > Digestive system > Stomach > Rumen | place: USA...
ATTTATTGGAACCATTACGTGAATTACAAAATAATTTGTTTGGTCAAGGTGCAATTGATCGTGCAAATGCAAAAGCACAACTTGCAGAAGCAAAACAAAAAGAAGCGGAAGCGAAACTTGGACAGAAAACTGCAGAAGCAAATATGAGAACTGTTAATGCAAATGCAAATGCACAAGTTGCGGAAGCAAAACAGAAAGAAGCAGAAGCAAACCTGGCTCAAACACAAGCAGATGCTAAATCAAATAATATCAAAAATAGTTTCACTCCAAATGGAGGAAACCCTGTTTCTAGATTTTTCAACAGAATCTTAGGCAATGGAACATATTCAAATACAGGAAGTAGTGGTGGACCAAAAGAAGATACCTATACTTACAATATTAATTATACAGGTTTACCCGGTGGAGCACCACCTCCTGGCACACCTCCTGCACCTACACCAACACCCGGAAGTCCAACTCCTTCTGGATTGGATCCATCTGATCCCACAGTTGCTGCACTTATGAGTCAATTGACCGATATTCAAACAAAAGTAACAAATGCAGAAACAAAATTGTCTGACATTGAAACAAAGGTTGATGATGTTGAATCGAAGGTGGATGATGTCGACAAAGATCTCACCAGAGTTGATGCAAAACAAAATCAGATATTGTCAAATGTGAAAACAAAATTTCAACAATTGAGCTCCAATCTAGCTGATGTGAGAAAAGATATAAAGGATGGTCGTAAATCCATCAGTCGTCAAATCAGTGATGTACAAACATCCACAAATAATAAAATTGATGACGCAGTTCACACATTAAATGCAAATGATGAAGCCCTTTCTTCTCAAATTGATAAAGCAAAACAAGAAACATTAACTGCATTAAATGATGCAAAAGCAGAACTGGAACAGAAGTTTTCTGAAGATTTAACACAAGCAAAATCTGACATTAATGACAACATGACAAATACCGCTGATGCTTTGGCAACAGATATTAAAAATACAGAAACCAGAATCAATGGTAATATCAATAATGTGAGCACCAACGTGAACGACTTACAACAATCTCAAGCACAACAAGGTGAGAGGATGGAAACCCTCGCAAATGACCAACGTGAAAGCATGGATGCAATGAAGCAACAATTAAATGGCTTACAACAAGGACAGCAACAGTTGAATGATAAGATGGACCAATCCAATGTAACCCAGCAGCAGATGTTAACGAATATCGCAAGTGCAATTCAAAATGGACAAGCAAAAACAGAAGATCTTGTAAATCAGATTACACAATTAAATGATCAGGTAAAACAACTGACAGAGACTGTTCAACAAAATGCTTCATCAAAACAAGAATTGATTGATAAGCTTACAGATCAAATGAATCAGGTTTCTGAAGATCAGAAAAAAGCATATGAAGATCAAATCAATCAACTAAAAGAAGAAGTGAAACAAATCGTTGATAATTCTAACTTCTCAAGTTCTGTTGCGACCTTAACAAAATTTTCCGAGATCATCGAATTGGCGAAACAAGATATGATGACAAATTCTGATGAAAACATGAAAAATGTACTTCAACAGATTGTGAACTCAACGGAATCATTATCACAAGATATCAACAGTGAAACAATCACACAAGCCAATCGAGTGGTGGATGAAATCAAGAATATGAATCAAAAGAATGAACAACAAACTATCACACAAACAACAAATCCAAATTTTGATGCAAATAATACCAAGAAGCTGATTTACAAATCACAGCTTCCTACAAAAATCAAAAACAAGTTTAAGAATATTAAATTCAAACTTGTACAGAAACCCGATGATCCAACCACATATGACATCGTAATCTATAAAGTGCTGGTACCATATGATGGATGTTTGAATAATGTGATTTCAGCATATGATATGTTTACACAATATGCAATGCAAGTTTGTCACACCGATGTGAATGGAATTACACAAATGGGCAATAATTATGCATCCAAGTTTTCGAATATACCGACAAACGTGACAGAGTCTGCACAAATGAATGGAACACGTTCACTGAATGATTTACAACGAGATATCATTCGACTGTTAACGTTCCAGCAAGACCAGCCACCAAAATGGACGAAAATATCTGAGTTTAATGAAATGGCAAATCGTTTGTCACAATTAGACCAACAATCCAAACAATTGCAAAATGCATTTTCACAAATTTTGAAAGGTTTGGAAATGGAAGTTGCTGAAGCAAAAAAGAATCGAAATAATGTGAATAAAACACAACAGAAGTTGATCACATTCCAGAAGCGAGCAAATGATATGTTGGCAATGTTAGTTGGAACACCTGGTGAAAATGAACAACCATGGAGATCCATCAGATGGTATATCAATAACACTGTGATGATTGTGAACAAACAAAAAGCAGAACTTGATAAAATGGCAACGATGACATCTGACTATATCAAAAAGAATTCTGCAGGTAATATTAAGATGACAAATGGTGGATTAGATCAACCACCACAGACACCTCCTACGGCTATGGCAAATGTGAGCTGAACTTAAACAAAGAAGGTGATAACAATGGCGAAGTTCTGGATGGAAGATGGTTCCATTAAGAGCTATGATCAATTGGTAGATGAATACAATGTGAGGAGGAACGATGACATGACAAACCGTTTAAAATTAATAAACACAAACATGTATGATTTGTTATTAAAAATCAATGATAAGATCAAAGATAAAGATGGAAAGTGTATCTTGGATATGATCGAAGAAAAAACAATTCCATGTGAGTCTGGGAAATCATGTAAAGATTGTATTCAAGATTATTTGAATCAAGAAAACTAGTCAACCTCTCGATACAAATTTATTACGAAAGGAATTGACACTTATGAGTTTATTTGATGCAATCGGTGAAATGGAACATTTGATTCCAGACATCGAATCACAACAACAGCAGCAAATGTACACGAATCCACAATCATTTGCAAATGAATTTAATGCTTATCGAATGGAGCCTACATTATATCCAAATGCAACCCAGTATATCTCCCCATATGCATATGACAACTGGGGAGGTGTCACTGGGATTATCGCATCATTCGATGAGTCTTCTCGAGCACCCGCAACAATTATTGACAATAAGATTGATCCAAACAAAATCTATACGGCTGAGTTGGCTGCACTACGTACATCAGCAGCTGATCAGGTTCGTATCACAAAGCTATTCGAAAAGAAATTGATGGAAGGTTTAAAAGACAAAGATAAGTTTGGATTAAATGAAAATGACATTGAAGCAATGCAAGCATTAACAGCCGCAAGATCTGCTGTTACTGGTATCAATAAAGAAATGATCAATATCAAGAAAAACATTTCTGAATTACGATTGAAACAACAACAGCAACAGCTTGCACGTGGTGGCACTCCACAAGGTGGCGATCCTGCAGTATTACCAACAACTGGTTCGGATATCGGACATTCTGTATTAGATGATATCTTTGATAAATTACCAGCTGGGGTTCCCGTTAACTATAATGATTCTTATGATCCACAAACCATTGCTTCGGATATCGATCGTGCAGAAGATATTCTGAATGGGGCAGTTGGTTTAGGAAAGTTGGACAAGTATACACAATATGAAACGGAGAATCCAACAACAGTTGTGTTGATTGGGGATTCTGATGAAGATACGGAATTTGCAACATTTTCTGAATCTGGAGAATTGTTGGATGATTATCCGAATCCTGTATCAGACATTACGGAAATCAATCGTGAAGCTGGTTATGCAAAAGATTCTTTGAATCGGACTTACGAGTTGAGAAAAAAATAAAAAAGAAAAAGTGGAGAGCGACGGCGATACTCTCCACTTTTCTTTATCCACAACCTGCGCGTTGACGGCGGCCACGCAGGTGTGGATTTCAGCAAGCATATCAGTCGTTAACTCTAATTGTCACGATTGTATATGCATGATTTTCTACAGCTTTCTTGATTTTGTAAACCATGTCGCAAATGGATTCAACATCGGCGATATTTCTGTGAACATGGAAATGGTGCAGGATGTGGGATGAGTCATTGTCACCAGTTGCATATCTGAGGAAAGCTCTAAGACTTTTGCGATCAAAAGACTCATCAAGATGAGCCTTTGTCCATGCTGATTTTCTCCAGAGTCTCCAGGCAATTGCTTCATCTGTGAATTCCTCATGTTCAACTTTCAGAATATAGTTTACAATAGCCACAGGTACGTACAGACCTCCACCATCAACTGTTCTGAATTCTGCTGCTTTGATTGTTCTTGCCATAGTAAATCCTCCTTAGGATACCCTTTGCTCAGGTGCGATCTTTATACAAGATCCAAGGTATATATGCATTCAACACTCGCTATGACAACCTGAAGGGTTTAATATGATATCAAAGACTCTAATCTATATCAGTGATCATCTTCTAAGTCTGATTCATTTACTTGCGTAATTGCATTCCCTTGATGAGGGATGAATCGTTAATACTGATGATTTGATAAAGTTTATTATCTTCTTTATCATATTAATTATATATATATCAAAAATTAAAAAAAAATAGAAAATATGTGAACGCCCCATATGGGGCGTTCCAAAGTAGTTGTACAATACACACAAAATTATAATTGTTCAGGCTCTATACCCGATTCCGTAGATTCTGATACAACTATTCAAATTTATAGTAAAGGAGATTAGGCATATGATTGATTCAAGATTTGGAATGAAATATTCTTTTCCTCACAGTCTTGTTCATATTGTAGATAATTCAGCATACACTGGAACTCTCGGTGTTACTGAAACATACGATCCATCTCTACTGGCAACCATCGTTGTGACTGGTATGCCGATGGGTGTAGATAATCGTGTTGTAACAGTTACTCGTTCTGATGTACTGAACAAAGCATTTGGTGCAGAAGCACTTGCTGAAAAAGATATCAAAAAATATGGACAGAGCGTGGAATATCCTACCAGTCTGATTTCACAGAATGTTCCTGTCAAGTTGCTCCGTATCACACCTCCTGATGCACAGTATGGCGTTGTTGTATTGTATCTGTATTGGAGAATTCCAGATGCAACAGCAACAGAAAGAAGACTGGAAGTCAAGCTTGTACAAGCAGTAGAAACCGATCTCGCATCTGCTGGTATCAATCTTGCTGCATATAAGAATACAGAACGTCTTGCAAAAGCTACTTTCACAAGACTGAAGAGTGATACTGTTGATGATGTTGACGTTGCAACAGATCAACACTGGCACAGAGTTGTTCTCATGACATATGTGTCTGCTGGTAGAGGTTCTACTTACAATAATTTCTCAGTATATATCAATAAACCAAGCTATGCTCAAAGAAAGAAATTTGCTAACGCAATCTACAACTTTGGTACTTTGGATAATAGATATTCTACTTCAATTGAAGTTGAAAGGTTTACAGCTGCTCTTATCAATTATGAAACAAAACTGAGTGCATATGGTATCACATCCAATATGGATACAGTTAACGTGCAGATGAATAAGAGACTGGAAGGCTCTTCTATCATGATTCCTTATGTAAATGAAGACGCCATCAAAGAGGTATTCGCAAAGTGGCAAGAAGTGTTCAACTACAACAGAGAAAACCGTTCACCGGAATACGCTGAGCGTGAAACTTCTTATGAATTCATTTACAATGATATGAACGTAAATAAGTTCGATATCATCTTCGGCAAATATCTTTACAACAATAATGGTGTTGAGATTGATAATCTCGACATTCCGTTCTATACAGTAGATATGCTCAATTCCGACATTCCTCAACTGGATAAAACAAACATTATTGTTGAAGACTATAAATCTTGTCGTAGAGAAGATACTGAGTCTAATAAGACTACTTCCAATGAAATTCTTGGTGCAATCTTTGATGAAAAGATTTATCCATATTGGAATGATCTGTACGGTAGAAATCAAGTTCTGAGTGGTTCCAACACTGGAAACATTTGGGAAGCAGGCAATGGTAGAAACACTGCATATGCGGAAGGCAAACCTCTTTCTACAGAATTGAATGTAAGCACTGTTAAACAATATGTGAAGGCAATCAATATTGAAGATCAAAAAAATAATGAAGGAGATACAATAACTGATTCTACGAAATTGGCGTCGATACGGGAGAATGATAAAAAATCTATTATGAAAATCGACAATGTGGTTCCCGGTCAAATGTATCTAGTAAATGCAGACACCACACAACCTTCTATCAGTATCATTTCTTCCATTCAGCAGTTCACTGGTGCATGTATGTCTGTGAATATTCCAAAGTTGTATAACTTCAAACGCATCACCAATCATGATGATAAAACTAATACAACTACAACTAGCTATGAACTTGATAAAGGTTCATCCACTACAATCAAGAAAGTATTCAAATATACAGAGACTGTCAATAATGATCTTGATACAACCGAAATCAAGGATTTCCTGAATAAGCAGATTGGAAATTCTTCTGGTTATGCTGGAGATGTTAAAAAGGGGAATACGTATACAAGCTATGGTACAACAATTGCGGTTACTTATACTGAAAATACTTCTAATATTAAGAAATTTAAGTTGTATCGTATTACAGGTTATGATGCAAGTGCAACAGGTGCACATATCAAAAGCATTGAACCTTATCCAAATAACTACTATGCATGTTTGAACTATGAATCTTATTACAATAAATCTGCAATCCATGATATCATTGTTTTGAGATCTAAGATTGCGGAAGCCATAGAAGGAGGGAAAGACAATCGGCAACTTAATGAATCTAAACTCCCTGGCGCATATTTCAAATATGGCACAATCGTAATCAATGATTTGAAAGAAGCTATTGATGAGAATCCAATTAAACTTGATGATTACGACGGGCATGAGGGCATTACCATCACTTCCAATAACCTGGTTGATATAATTGCATATTTTAAAGAAAACAAAGAAACTCATAAACTGACACCAGTTCTTTATGATGTGACAACATACAATCAATATCGCGGTTCCACATTACCTCCGAGAATCAATAATATCACAACCAATATGGATTCTGAAGAGTATGACTATATCTATCTTGGTGACACTACGAAAGATCGCGATCTAGCTGAAAGTGCTCATACAAACAAAACATTGATCAATCTAATCGGAGTTCTTCCGTCTATCGACACATACATCAAGAGATACAGAATCTCCAGTATGTCTAATTCCACATTCAGACTTTCGGAAACAACTGCTGTGATTCCTGCAAATTATTACATTGCAAATTATGGTATTTCTCCAGAATCTGAACAGGGTGGTATACCAGTAATTGGTGGTACTACTGGATTCTTTGACGCTTATGACAATAATGATATCACTTCGATCGAATTCAAACTGAGATATTCTGATCTTCTGGTACAAGCATTCAAGGGTGAATTGGATCCTCGTATTCTTTCTCCTGCACGTGTACCTGCGAAGTTCTTGTTTGATGGTGGCTTCAATACCGTTCTCGGTATCAAAGCACTCCCATTCTCTGCACCAACAATTGAAGATTATATCTATGCTTCCACTGTCTTTACTGATGAAGAAAAGGAAGAGTTTGCAGCAAACTCCAAGATACTCGCTTCATCTACCATTTCTACTGATATCGACGTAAAGCAAGCAATGTATGATCTGATGATTCAGAGATGCTACATGGGCATTCCGGAAAGCAAGAGACCGATTGGTCCTGGCTCTGGTCTATCTCTCCATCTCGACTCTGGTTTCTGTGATATCGAAATGATCAAGAAGATGAATGAATCCTTCCGTTCCAGATTCACCAATCCGAATGCATCATGGGATATCGGTGGCTATACTTCTGCATTGAATGGTCAGACATATACCTACACCAAGAGATTGGTTGACCACATGTTTGATCATATCCAGAGATATTCGATCAACAAACCATTCGTCAATACTTACACAACAATTGGACCGGACGAATACACCAGCTTCTTCCCGGATATCGATACAACCGATTGGGATTTGGAAGAACTTCTGTACACATCTGGCGGTAATAGCTGGGTACTGGATGAAAGCAGAAGTCTGAAACGTAAGTCTCAGAGAACTCTCTACAGAGAAGAAACCGGTACATCCGATCTTCTCCAAGAAAACAATATGAGAACACTATCCAGACTCGTATATCTGCTCCAGAACAAGATTGACAGATGGCTGTTGGAATATGTCGATGATGGTATTCTTTCTTCCATGACAGAAACAGTTAACAATATCTTCTCCGGTTGGGCTGGCAACATGGTACAGTCTCTCGATATTCAATTCGTACAGGATATCAATATCGATGGTGGAGAAATTGTTGTATGCTATGTCAATGTCACATTCCGTGGTCTGTTACTCCGTGTTCCGATTATCGTGAACGTCAACAGACGTGAATCTTAATGAAAGGAGTGAACATCTATGGCAAATAGTGCAATTACCCTTCAAAGTGGTATTCGTGAATATAATGGTGACCTTACCCAGTATACTGGTATGCTGGGTGGTCTCACCCCTGACGTCCATACCCTAAGAAGTTTGAACCCGGAAACCACAAACCGTGTTATTTGCGTTATGTATCGTGGTCCTTACTTCCTGATGAAGTATTTCAATGCCTTTAACTCCTATGGTCCTGACTCTCCATTTTGGACATACAAAAAAGTCATTGAATATTACAACATGGGAATCCAGTGTAATATCCAGGATCAGCAGCTTGGTACTGTTCAGATCCAGGGTGGTTTCGCTGGTAGAACAATTCCGATTGCTACCACACAGAATGCACAACAAGGTCAATCTCTGACAATCACCGTTCCAGAACTGGTTGGTCGTCCGATTGCAAATGTGCATAATATGTGGGTAAATGGTATCGCTGACCAGATTACTGGTTTGACCACATACCATGGTCTCGTTGCAGGTTCTCAAGATGAAAACAATGTACTGCAGCCTGTATTCTCCACCGGTCCTACCGGCTCTGGCGAAGGTACAGGTGAAGCTTTGGAACCATCTCCTGCATGGGAAGTTGCAGAATTCTTGATCATCGCTCTTGACAGATCCGGTGCTCGTGTAGAAGCTGCAATTGCTGCATTGGGTTGTATCCCTGCTGCTCAGGTTGGTTCTGATATCTTCAACCATACAAACACAGGTCAGTCTGCACTTCAGCAAATCCAGCTGCAGTTCAACTGCCAGTTTGTACAATCCACTTATATCAACGACCTTGCTGCTCGTTATGTAAACCAGTTTGCGATCTTCGGCAATAGCTTGAACTTCAATCCTGGTGCTGGCGATGCCTTCTTCAGAAATGCACAAGATCTGTCTAATCAGCAAATTGACACCAAAATGTTCAATGACGGTAATCGTCCTACTCTTGACGCTGTTCAGAGTGCTGCTGGTAACTATCCTGCATTCCGTGCTCAAGGCAACTTCGATCAACGTGAAGGTCTTAGAGATGTTAACGTTACACCGTTTAAGCATACGCATATTTACAGTGGTAAGCAAATCGATCAGACAGAAGGTTCTTGGACAAACATTTCCGACGGTTACACCGAAAGAATGAATGCGATCAACAATCCTACTTCCGGCTGATAAATCAATTCATATATAATAGAGGGGCCATATGGCCCCTCTATTATGTTAATACAAATATTTCTATGATGTCAAATTTCTCATAATACATACGCATGACAACATAATGCATTTGATTATGGTCGAAATATCCTATCCCGAATTGTTGTAACTTTTTATCTGCCTTTGTTACCATTTTCTTAGATACGATAACACCATTCTCAATCGTTGTTGGTTCTTTTGCTTTTCCAATAATGGTTCGTTCATACAATTTGCATTCCGTTTGTAATGCAATATGAACTAATTCATCATCATGAATGGTATCGAGTTCGTCAAAGTTGAAACCTTCCTCTTGTAAGGATTTCAATAATGCATCATCTTTAATGACAAATCGATATTTAAAGTTCTTGGGTTTGTGTGATAACACCAGTTCTGTCGGTGTTTGTTTATTTTTTGCCATTTTATCATCTCCTTAATTAATCCATAGCCCATTCGAAATCCCCATCATCCAAATTTCCATAATAATTCTTCATGATAATCTGAACGAAGGATTCCACATATGCTTCTATTGTAATCGGTAACGGTGCATCCGGCATTATATTTCGTGAGATACTTTCCCATATTTTGGTAGAGTCTGTCACATCATTCGATGGACCATTTGCTTCTTCTGCCCTTAACCAATCCATTCCACTTTTTGCTACAATCATCCATTCACAATCATCGACAGATTGGTCATTAGCTGCATTGAAATCTGCAATCTCTGTACAGGGAATACTTTCCAAACTTTCTGTGATTAGTTTAATCACTTCAATGTCTTGACGGAAGATACATTCTCCAAGTATCAAAGTATCATTCAATCGTTGAGCTGTATAATTAACTGCCAAATCGATGAATCTTCTTGTTGAATAAATCTGATGAAGGCTACCATCTTCATTGCTTTGCATCAAATATAATTCCAAGGTATGTTCTTCTAAATCATCTTCTTCTGCAACATCCGTTGGAATATTCTCAATGAAAGTTTGGTTTTCATCAAAATTGTGTTGTTTCAAAAACATATGGATTTCTTCCAGTTTATTCGAATAGACACGCGAACATTGTAATTCTGGATTCGCCGTGTAATAATTGCACAGATATGGTGCAAAACGGATTCTATACATTTTACCAACTCCTCATTTCTTGTAATACCACGTTTACAACAAATGCAAATAATTGCATATTGTAAGTCTTATAATCTGAGACTCTACCAAAGGATGGATAATAATACGGGGGAAGTTTGTCTTGTAGATACTGTGTTTGAAACCTTGCTAGATATTGCAACACGGAATCATCATAGTCTTCAATCATTTGGAATACTTTAATGAGATATTGATTGATTCCCATTGTGTGTTCCATCAACATTTCTTTGTTGACATTCTTGTATGTGATATCACCATCTCCGTAGAACATCTCGATCTTGTTAAAACGCAAATAACTTGTCCATTGTCCTTTCTTTCTGAATTCTACTCCATCTGCAATGGATTGTATTTTCTTTTTAGAGTTGAACAAACATGCATCTGAATGCAATGATAAAACATTGGTTTCATCTAAACCATTATTACTTAAGAATGTTTTTCTAACATCAATAATACCTTGTAATAGCTTGTCAGAATAGATTTTATCATCTCTCTGGATAAGTCCAACTCTTTTTGTTCTTTCTTTCTTAGGCAATAGATTCAGCTGTTCAATTGTATCGTTATCCAACAGCTGAAATCTTTTTGAAACGGATAACGAAGCAGCGACCATATCATATTCCATAATGTTTCCATGAAACAAATATTGAATATTGTCATTGGTCCATAATAATTTTTCATGCATGTGTAAACACACCCTTTCATTTCATATCTTATCAATGATATGTATATTAAAAATTCTTTATAAAGGAGCGTTTTGAGTTATGGCAGATAATACTGGATTTATCGATCCACTGGCAAACATCATCAACAAAGCCAGAGACACATTCGGTGCACCTGAAGAAGAACCGACACAGTCTCAACAAGAACCGATGATGACTCCGCAGGTTCAAATACCAGAACCCACCGTATCCAGAATCTCACCCCCGATTGAGGATGATGACGATGACGAATATGGTTTGAATGATTTTAAGAAAGAAATTGAAGAAGAAGGAAGAAATCTGGAAGCACAAAAGAGAGCTGAACAGCAAGCTATCTTGGAAGATAGACATGCAAACGACAAGCCGAAGACAGTAATGCCACCGCGTTCACTGGATCCTGCATTCCAAGAAGATGCAATCATGCATCAAGCAAATCATCTTGCTGTCGTAACAGGAATGATTGAACAAGTAAAGGCAAAATATCATCTGCATGGTGGTATCATTCCTGAAAGACTACAGCAGGTTGAAGGTGACCTTATGGGTATTTACTATAATACCGGTGATAAGATCACACCTGAATTTGAACAAATTATTCTTCGGAACTGGCAGCATATTGACCCAGAAAGTGGTAATGTTTATACTGACCAGAATGCTGCGGCAGATGCTGCAAATGTCACAAGACCAACAGCTCAGTATGAGAAACCAGCTACCATCAATATCAATGTTGCACCTGGTCAGCCTGTTACTGTCAACATTCCAGAAGAAGTTGCTCATGAACTCACCAGAACTAATGTTGTCAATGTACATGTTCGTGAAGTAACAGAAGAAGATATGAGAGCTGTGACGGTAATTGAGAATCCTCCCACAGATGCAAATATCATTCAGCCATATGAATCCAGTCTGTGTGATGTTCCTGTCACACTTCCTCTATCTGGATACAGATGCGTTGTTCGTCCTGTGAACTGGTTTGAAACAATTGATTTGGCTGCACCTTCTTCCAATTCTAAAGTAGATTTCCAGATGCAGAGATGGTCTATCATCTATCATCACATCAAGAATGTTTCCATTGGACCATTTGCAGATTTTGATGACTTCTTGAAGAAAACAAAGTTTGCGGATATGAGCATTCTGGAATGGGCTGTGTTAACAGCAACTGCTGATGAAGAAGAACCTCTCGACATCGTTTGCGGTAACCCCAAATGCCAACGCCGTCATACATTCAAATATTCTCCAAGAAGTATCATTCATCTGAATGAAGAGAGACTTCCCAAGAACTATCGTCAGATTTATGATGCAGCACCTGGTGAACAAGCATTGAAATTGTTTACGGAAATCAATACAAAGAGAACCCGTTACAAACTTCCAAATTCTGGTGTCATTGTGGAAATCAATGAACCGAGTGCATATGAATATATCACAAAGAAACTTCCATTAATGATTGAGAAATACACAGAAAAGAGACCGGATGATCCGGATATGAACAACTTCAATGAAGAAACATTACAAGGTGATCCTACATTGCTGAACTTCTCCAACAAGATGGCTTGTCTCATGAGAATTTCTGCAATCAATGTTCCTGACAAGACAAATCCAAATCGTGAATATCGTTTCACAAACTGGGATGATATTGAACGTCAGATCGATAATATCAACATTCTTCAGGATTCTATGCTGATTATGAAATTGGCATTGGATTCCCGTGAAATGGCAGAACCCGCAGAATTCTATATCTCAGGTGTTAAGTGTCCTTATTGTGGTTATGAAGCTAATCACATTCCGATTGATAACATCACCAATACCTTGCTTTTCCGCGTATCTCGGAGGTTGGGCGATATGGAAGTAAACTTAATCAAATTGGATTAGAAATCATTGAATACGGAGAGTTATTCAAGAACATAATTTCCGTTGACGTGCTTGCAAAAATGCCGCTTCGATTTTTGCATGTCCTTCGAGATATTCGATTGAAGCAAATTGAAGAAAAGAATAAGCGGTTAAGTCAACAGCAAGCAACAGCTCCGAATGCATTACAACCCACCGCTCCAATCGGTGGGTTGAGTTCGGATGTGTTAGAAGAACTTGTTGAAGAATTGACATAACCCGATCAACCAACCAAGGACGGTGAATTCCAAATGGAAACATACCCACAACAAACTACGTTGGATACTGTCGTATTGGTGTTAATTCAACAAAGTGGCATCACTTTTGTTGTTGAAAATTATTCCGAGATACGTGAAGATTATTATATACGAAAAGAAGAATCCAACGGTTCTTAGGCAATCTATATAGAGGAGGAAGATTATTATGATGCTTATACCTATGGGGTTAGATAGACAGTGGACAAACATTTACAAACAACATCAGTATCTTGTGAATTCCTGTAATATCTACTTTAATACGATTAAACTCGTAAACAATAAACACAAACTGCTTGACCGAGATGGGTTTGTGGAATATTATAAAAACATCTTGGATGATATCGAACTAACGTCTCATCCAATCGATTTATTCATTCCTAATGACAATATGGATGAAGAACTGGAGAATCAAGATGGACATGTGCCACAAATTGTTGTGGTGAGTCATAAGACACCGGAATATGAGCGAATCAAAAAGCGTATCAACTTGGATGATTTGTATGCTACTATTCCAGAAACACATCCCGTTCATATTGAAATGAAAAAGAATCCTGGAAAACTAGATATCGTTGTGGATGATATCATGATCTACTGGTGTGTGTATAAATTCATGCATATGATTGAAATGATTCATTTGAAAGAAGTCAGTGTCATGAAACCAGTCATCGAATATACTGTTGAACATATTACACTGGACCAGTGGAAAGAATACATGGCATCTCGACGTGTCAATGAAAAGAAGATTGCAAAATGGATGGAAGATAATTTCTTTGGTCCGGATTATGAGCACACTTGTGCATTTTATGCATCTGAAAGTGTGGATAATCAAGCAATTGTGATTAATGTCGATGAATTGTTACGTAAATTATGCACCAATATTGTTTTCAATTCCGACATATACATCATTATTTCGGTATACCTCATCCTGTCGTTTTCTATGGTGGATATCAAGGAGGGGAACTTTGAAGGTTCACCATGTGCAACTTACGTCAGAGATGTGATATCACAAATTCCAATTCATTAAATTCATTTATCAGGAGGAAAGTTTTATGAGTAAGAAAAAGCCCGAAACAACACCCATTGAACAACCGAAAAAGAAAAAGAAGATTATGATGAATACCATGTCGGATATCAAGAGCCGTGTAGAAGGTTTGAACAAACTGTCGACGGTTGGTATCTCCGCCATGACATTCCCCGACAAAATCTCAACTGTTCGTTCGAATATGGCCGCACGCCACACTTCCCAATATGTTGTACCAACACATCCCGAATTCCCCAGGGTGTATACTGGTGCAGAAGACCCATTTGGTATGCGGTCTTCATGGAATGTGGTTTGTAAGAATGACTATGAACTCGTCCGCAAGTTCGTGAAATTCAAGAACGAACCAATCTCACCTGTTGTATATGTTTTCCGTGATAAGGTCACTGGGAAATACAAATGTGAACAGGTGAATCTTGCGGAGAATCTGATTGAGAAGTATGGATTTCGCACGTATGACCGTGTCGTTGGTAATTACGATATCGGTGATACCTTACCAAAAGGCACACCCATTTCACAGTCATCCTCATATGTCAATGGACATTATTGCTCTGGACGTAATCTGAGAATTGCATATACCGTATTACCAGAGTTAACAGAGGATGCACTCATCATTTCCAAGAGTGCTGCAAAAGCATTGGAATATGACATGGTGGATATCGTAACCGTAAATCTGAAGAAAGACTCTTATCTTATCAACAACTATGGTTCCTTACAACTGTACAAACCATTCCCGAATATCGGTGAGTTTATTAAGAACGATATCATTTGTTCGATTCGTGAAAACTCCTATCTGTCTTCTTCCGCAGAAGCATTGATACCGCATATCAACGATAAGAACTATTATTCCCGCGGGCAGATTGTGGATATCGATATCTTCACCAATATTGAATTGGAGAATGACCAGATGAATTATTATCTGAAACAGTGCCAGGACTTCTATCAAGAAATCTATGCATTCATCTCCACAATTGTAACCGACCCGTATCAGGATGATATCTCACTGATTGATATGTATCATAAAGCAGAGAAGTATTTGGCAGATGCTGCTTGGATTACAAAGGAATATATTGTTGATACCCAGATTCGTTTCAAGGTATTAAAGCATGTTCCGATTCATGTTGGACAAAAGGTTGTTGGTCGTTTTGGTAACAAATCTGTTATCACAAAGATTGTGGATGATGAATGCATGCCTCGTACAGAAGATGGGAAACACATTGAGATGTTGGCAAATGGTTTGGCTGTGCCTAATAGAATTATTGCATTTGCCACATATGAAGCAACGATGACATTTATGCAAGAACGCATGTGGGAGCATGTATTGAAACTCCATGCGAAGGGTGTCGAACCCCAAGACATTGTGATGTTGGTAGCCGAATTTGTTGGTACGTTTGAACCGGCAAATGGTGATGAATTGATTCGTTTGTATCATGAACATCCAGTAGAAGTATACAATGATATCATCAAGAATGGTATCTATATTCAGATTATGCCATTGAATGATGTTTGTGTTCGTGATGCTTTGGTTACTTGTTATCGGAAATGGCCGGATATCATGAAGAAACACAAATTGTATACAAAGCTTCGTCATCGTTGGATTGAACTTCCTGGGGAGTATGCAATCGGATATCAGTATACCTGGGTACTGAAACAGGAACCTTCCAAAGCAATGAGTGCAGTTGCTACTTCCAAGACAACATGGTATGACCAGCCTGTAAAGTCTCATCTGTTTGGTAAGAAATCTATGAGACATTATTCTGACAACCCGATTAAGTTTGGTGAATATGACACTTACAATTTCCTTGCAGGTGTTGGTATTCAAGCATTCTCCAAGATAACCACATACTTCCGTGGTTCTCAGTATGAAGAGAATTCCATTCTCATGTCTCATTTAAACGACATGGCAATCGACACAAGCAAGTATAATCAATTCCCACAATTGGATAACTTGAAGAATGTCCTCAAGTTCATGGGTATTAAAATGGCTCCGGAAATGTTCTCATACAATACAGCCGGAAGATTCGATGAAATCTTCTCTGTTATGATAGCAAATATTCCAGTGGATATTTCCATTCCGGATTTACGTCATGTACTGATATTGAATTCCTACTATCTTCAATATCAGGAAGAACGCAGAGGAGTAATCGATTTGAATGAATTCTTCCAATTTATCCTTGGAACCAAATTGTTTGAACATTACCCTATGGACTATGTGGACCACGTCTATCGAAAGTTCATTGAACTGATTCCCATACTCAACCAGATTAAAATATATCAGTAATTAACTGAACATGTGATGTATCGGGGGCATATGCCCCCGATAACATTATGAAAGGACTTGATTTATTATGAGAGAAATTTGGAGACCGTTAATCCATGATGAAATTATAGATGAATTTATGTTATCCACCCATGGTAGAATCAGAACAAAATATACGGAACCACATGAAGCAACGTATCATTCAACAAACGGATATGATTTTAATCCATTTTTGTTAAAACCATTAGACACAAATGGTCCAATCATTCCAAAGATTAGATTATTCCCAATCGATGATTTATTGGCAATGACATTTATTCCAATTCCAAATGAATTAATTGAGAAACGTGTTAAGGTTGTTCATGTAGATGGTAATAACAGAAACAATCATGTTGATAATTTAAAATGGGAAGAAGATATCGAGGAATGGAAAGAATTAACATATCCAAATGTCAGACCGAATTATTATTGGATATCAAATCATGGTCATTTGAAGACTATGAAAAATACAATCAATCCATTCCTCAATCATGGCTATCGCATATTTGGTATGATGAAAGTTGACAATAAAGAATCACATGTATTTCTGCATTGTGCTGTCGCACATGAATTCATTGGAAAAAATATAAATAAACTAGATGTCAATCATATTGATGGGAATAAGGATAATAATCATGTTAAAAATCTTGAATATGTGACAAGAAGTAGGAATATTATTCATGCAATAGAAACCGGTTTAAATCCTCAGAAAGGTGAATTGAATCACAGTCATATATTAACGGAGGGAGACGTTCAATTGATATGTGAGCTATTCATGAAAACTAATGGAAGTATTCAAGATACATTAGATATTCTTCACAACATGTCTGATGATTATTCTAAAATCAACAGATATCATCTTGAACAAATAAAATATAAAAATTGTTGGAGAGATATAACTGACAAATATTTTGATAAAAACACTTTTAGTAAATGTGTCTATGGTGAAACGAACATCCATTCGAAAATAACAAATGAAGAAGCAATTATGATATGTGAATTATTATTAAAATATAATGGTTCGGTAGATAATGTCAAGAAACACATGCATTCAATTGGAAATACACATATAACGAGAGGAATCTTAAATGGTATTAAATTTAAGAAAAACTGGAAATGGTTATCTGACAAATATTTCGACAAAGATACATTTGCAAAATAAATACACACACATCAATGTGTTGAAGGAGGTGATGCCACCATGTCTAACATAGTAAAAATTGGAAATAGATATTATGATTTATCGCCAAATAATACATCATTTCTACAGACATGCCAAGAGCTTAGGGCTCTTGGCATAAAGAACTGGTATTGGCCATTGGAGATATGTTACCCACAATTGGGTGTCCAGGATATTGATCCCTATAAGAAAGATATCACTGAAGAAGAAATTGGTAAACTTATTATAGAATGCAAGCACAATCCAATCTTTTTCTTTAGAAATGTTGCACGAGTGCCTGTAAGAGGTATTGGTAATAAGCAACCGATTCTTCACAGAGCTTCTGCTGCCCTTTTATGGTGTATGATAAATTCTATCGATGTAATACTATGTCAGCCGTAGGTGGTTTGCGAGACAAACTTACAAGTCAACTTGGGCAACTCTTGTGACAGAATATCTTTTTTTGTTTGAATATCAGGATTGTGATATACCATACATGCATATTACAGAAGCCAGAGCAATTGACAATGCAGAAATGTTACGTGATTATATTGAATCATTACCGCCATTTTTAAATCCTTGGTATGGTAGAAAGCATCCACCAGGTGCAAAATCTATCAAATATGAAGCACACGGTACATCAATCGCGATCGTATCAGTTGCAGATTCGGAATCAAAAGCAAAGGATAAATTGAGAGGTTTTACATTATTTGCAGGGAACTTTGATGAATGGGAGTATATCCCATACAACAGCAATGTTCTCGCCGGTGGTGCACCTGCCATGATTTCTGCAAAAGAAAATGCCAGAAAAATGGGAATTAAAACATGTATCATGTTAACATCAACCCCTGGAGACTTGGAAACAACTTATGGAAAATCTGCACAACGTATTATTGATGCCACTCCACGATTTTCGGAAAAAATGTATGATTTAACAAATACGGAAATCAAACAAATGATGGAAGGGATTAATTCCTCTGATGAAGATGGCATAAAAACAAAAGTCACCAGATTGTATATTGAATTTAATTGGAAGCAATTAAGAAAAACAGAGGAATGGTTGGCAGAACAGTATCAGTCTGCGATGGAAGACGGGGATATTTCCGAGTATCGTCGTGGTATCTTGTTGGAAAGATATCGTGGTTCTGACACGAGTATTTTCTTACAAGAAGACATTGATTATTTGATTGAAAATGTACGAAATCCAGATCATGAAATTATGTTATTGAACAAATATGTTTTGTATGTTTACAATCACACTGTACAGAAAGTAGATATCAAAGCTGAATATCAATACTTTGATGTGGATGTCCCATACTTAATTGGAATCGACGTTGCAGCTGGTACAGGTGGCGATAATACGGTATTGTTGATTGTTCATCCATATACTCTGGAGATTGCAGGAATTGTATGCTCCCCGTATTTGGGATGTAATTTGGATTTGATCCGAGTTGTTGCAACATTAGCGAAAATGTTACCAAGAGCTATTTTTTGTCCAGAAACCAATTCTGTTGGTAAAGCATTGATTGAATGGGTTGCAGAATCTGAATTGGAATATCGATTCTATCATGATCCTCAATTAGATATCACAAAGAATGCATTGGTAAAGACTGTGGATAATGAAATTAAAATGAAACAAAAAGCTCAGATCAAAAAATATATCGGTACAAACGTGACACAAAAAGTGCGTAATGATATGATGGCTTTGTTAAAACGATTTGTACATGATTATCGTCACATGATCTATTGCAAGTTCTTAGTTCGAGATATTACCAACTTAACAATCTTAGGTGGTAAGATTCAAGCTGATAAAGGAGAACATGATGACGTTGTGATGGCATACTGTCACGTTTTATATGTGTTGACATATGGCTATGATTTGAGTAGATTTGGTATCTATAAAGAGTATCAAACATTTGAGAAAGCATATCAGATTACACAAGAATATGAAAAAGCTGTCCAAGAAGATGTCGTCAATAATGTTGTCTATTATGAAAATCCAGATGCATATGAGAATCAATTGTTACGTGATTTAGTTGATAAGAATGTGCAAGACAAACGTATGGGAATTGAGAAACCCGGTGGTCTCGATCCATATGGTTATCGCATGGATCAATATAATGCTCGATTACGAGCACAACAACAACAACCTGAAGAAGATCATTTAAGTTTTGCAGATATGGCATTCTTCCAAAGCATTAATCAATTTTATTAAACAAAAAAAAGCGGGAGAGGTCAATATACGATAATTCATATACTCACCTCACCCGCCTTTCGGCGGGGAATTGTTTATGATTTGATGATTTTAGTTTCAACGAGGTTGCAGAATTGTTTTACTCGTCGATTTCTTTTGGCACCTATTTTGAGCATGTCGTAATTGAAACATGCAACAAATGGGTCCAACCCATTTTCAATTGCAAATTTCGCAATATTCTGATGGTACTGCGTTGTTTTGTGTGATTCATATGTTTTCACATGAGCATCGCATTGGTCTGCCTCTGGGAATATAAAATACCCAAGACGTGGCTCCCATACTGAAGGGCCCATTTTAGTAACTGTCTCATAGAAGCATTTCTTTGCATCAGCCAAATCTTTTGCCGTTTTGAACTGATGAAATATTGTATAAAGATTAGTGTAAAAGATGACACCCCAGTCACCATACATTCTAACCTGTCTTTTGAATTCTTCAACATCGTGTTTCAACAATTCTTCATCAGACGGTTCCTTTGAAGCGAGGTCTTTTAAAGCTTCATCAATGATTTGTGCGATAGCTTTCATTTCTTCATTTGTCAAATTTGCCATAATTAATTCCTCCTTGGAATGTACGCTCGGTTTCTCAAGTCATGAGCTGGACTTATATAACGATCGAGCAGTTTAACGACTTACTCAGGTCATGTTGATGACTTAGACTTGGATTATGCATCCTTGTCTTCGTCATCATCCCAGTTCTCAGGACCTTCCGCAATTGCCGCATCAATGATTTTGTGGATGGCTTCTTCGAAGCTGGGCTGCTGAGCCTGGCGGATGACATGGTCCAGCTTATCACACAAAGTGACAGTTCTGTCCTCCACTTTGCGCCAGGACATTCCAGGGATGTGGTCATAAAGAACTGACACAATTCCGCAATCCACGTCCCCAGAGAACTGCGAATTGATGTCGATGAATCCGTATGGGAACTGCACGGATGTGTCCCACTCGGATTCATCTTTGATGACAATCACAAGATGATATACGGGTGTGCCCTCTACAATGCGGAGAACATCAATTATCTCTGTTTCATCGCCGTAGTTGACATATTCAACTTCAGTGCGATGAATTTTCTCGTCATCATACTCGGCACCAAAGTGTTCGAGCACAAAGTTCGTTTCAGAAGAGCTGATGAGCTTGACGTCACCCCAGCTGTTTTCTGCAACTACTTTCTTGGCGAGTTCTTTCATATTGATGTTTGTCATAAGTATTCCTCCTTTTAGAATCTGAACATATCGACCTATTAGGTTCTCATGACATGATATGTCAGATATAATAATATTGATATATTTCTATATCATATTAATGATATCTATATGAAAAGAAAGAATAATAGAAAATATAATGTGGGGGCATATGCCCCCACAATTGTAATGTTTCATATCTATCCAAAAAAGCGAGAGTACCAATGCCCGTGTGGTACTCGATATATTTAGTCAGGAGGACTCATCTCTTATGGCAAAGAAAGCGAAAGCCAGTTTGAATAGATTACACACTAGTATCTCGGCAATATAAAAAATTAACAAGAAAAACACCCGGGAGTGGAACCGGGTGTTATTTCCAATTACAACGGTCTGACTATACGACCATATATTCTACCAGTCCGTTGTCTTCGAGATGCTGTAAAAGTCCGTGATAATAACCGGCGATCTTTGTTTCCAGCATCTCAAACCATGGATGCGGTGTTCCCGCATCCGCCAGTGCGGAATAATAATGCAATTCCCCACTGCATTCTTCAATCCTTTGAAGAATTGTTTGCAACAATTCTGCATGATTGTTGAATGGTTTGCGTTCGATGAGATCTGCCATATGTCTCATCTTGTCAAGCATTTCTTGACAAATAATGTATCTTTCGATCATAATATTACCTCCTTTATTGATCGAATGCATAAGATTATTTTCTTATGTCATATTAATTATATATATATAAAGATTCAGAATAATAAATGAGGGCCCATATGGGCCCTCATTTATTAACACATAATTTTAGGAAGCAGATGCATCCGGCTAGCTACGCCCGGGAAGTAAGGCATATATTGTCGACGCTTCATTCCCCAGTTTTCAAATGCTCTTGCATATTTTACATGGTCACAAATATCAATATAGAATGTTTGGAATCCACGATTACGCAAACGACCAACTATCTGCTCTAAGATAATCAAAGAAGATTTTTGATCGAAGTTGACAACAGCTCCCAGATTAGAAATATCCACACCCGTACCACAACTCATGGTTGTTGCTAAGATGATATCTTGATCAAATGCTTGTTGTCTTTCAGATAATTTCATACTACCATCAACAGATGCAATCTTAAATTGACGGAAGTATGGATCTTTCGTCATTTCTTCTTTAATACGTTCAATTGCATCAAGTAGTGGTAACAACAATAATACCTTACCCTGTACTTTCAATTTTTCTGCAACTTTCACCATATGACATGCATTCCGATAAAAGGGAATGCCATGTTGATAATCCATTAACATACGATAATAGGTTGCACTGATTAACCCCTTTTTCCCATATCGAAAATGCTCTTCACATATTTCACGAGAAGCATTGTAGTAAATATCTTGGAGATACACGTTGATATATTCATCTTGATATTCTTCATAACGTTTATCACCGACGAATCGATCTGCATCTAATAATGCTCGATTGAGAACATCATCCTCTTGTTCATCTGATCTACCAAGTGTTGCGGACAAATAATAATTACGTTTGATATTGGCAATGGCATCAAACTTCAACACACCCTTCAAATGTAGATGTGCTTCATCTGTAATACGAATGCCATAGTTCGCTTGTTTCAATACATTCATGAGGCCTTGCCAATCTTTACGTAATTCATTTTCAATTGCCGATATGGTGACAACACATACTTTCTTATTTGGTCCGTCATAAATACGTGTTGCAATATCATTTGCATCAACACCCAAATCTGTAAAATTCTCAATCCATTGATTCTTCAATAATGCTGTTGGAGCAATAATCAATGGCTTCTTTCCAAGTTGACTGATAACGGATAATGCCATGAAAGTCTTTCCGCTTTAGACTATATCATCATCCTCATATAGGATGCCCTCCGCTTCGGTTTCCCTACTCTCTTTCGAGATAGTCGTTGAACGTTCTCCTATTCGGAGCTTCGCTGCTGATTGCTCATTCTTAGTAGTGTTTAGGATTTAACCATGCACCATCTCATTGTTTCTTTTTACTTTCGTCACATTCACACTCATTCCTGTTCGGAATCATGTTGTAGTACAATAAGCATTAGAGTAATTCGTCCCAGCAATTCAAAGGGTAATTTATCATACCGATTACTCGATACGGGTGCCAGAAAGCCAACACCAGGCTTCACTTCACATGTCATTTTGGAATATCCGGTTTCTACCATCATTTGGATACAGTCAACTTGTAATTGAGAACGGGGTTTTCGATTCATTGTAATTTGAATCGGAGCACCATCACGTGATGCCACTCTGGTCGCTTGCAATCTTAATTTATCAATTACCGGATCTTTGATTTTTAAGAATCCAGATGAAATGTATAATACATCATGTTCATTTCCAAAGATTGGTCGACGATTGATATCTGATCCAGAATAAATGAAATATTCACGTTGTGGATCTGGAAGGGAGAAGTATTGCAATGCTTTACGTTTCACTTCCAAAGTGGGTTGATGGATGATCGCTCCAGTTGCTGTCTTTTCAACAATCATATTGTCTTTTGCCATTAGAACATAGCACCTCCACTCGTATCATCTGCTCCACCGCCGGCATCTCCTGCATCGGGAACAGAATTATCCAAGAGATTCTTATTTGGATCTACTTCATTCAATTTATTCTGGTTTGCTTCATCACGTGCTTCTTTTGCCATATTCTCAAAGTCTTCCACATCAATTTCTGGAAGATACTTTTGAATCATTTTCTTCTTTAAAGCACGTGCAACTGGTGTGTCT
>Ga0326511_10000984_pt1 | contig 24235 bp, 18 predicted proteins | sample 0_2496_0518_D_FD_203701 | JGI IMG/M metagenome (GOLD analysis project Ga0326511, IMG submission 203701) | Bovine rumen microbial communities from UC Davis, California, United States - 0_2496_0518 | ecosystem: Host-associated > Mammals > Digestive system > Stomach > Rumen | place: USA...
AATCTTTAAGACCCTCAAAGCTCGGAATAGTATTTGCTGACCTCAATGGTTTGAAAACGGTAAATGACAGTCAAGGGCATGAGGCAGGTGACAGACTGCTCAAAAAATCGGCACTTCTTCTCAGAACTGTATTTGAGGGGTACGAGATTTACCGTGCAGGCGGTGACGAGTTTCTTATAATATGCCCTGATATTGATGATGTGAAACTCGCTCAAAATATATCTGAACTCAGAAAAATGTGCGAGAATACAAGTGATGTGAGCTTTGCACTGGGAAGCGGTTTCTTTACAGGAGAGTACAATATAAGCCTTGCAATGCAGTCTGCTGACGAGGAAATGTACCGTGACAAGAAAAAATACTACCTTATGCATCCTGAAAAGAAAAGACGTACATAGTTAAAAAAAATACAGTGATGAAAATTCATCACTGTATTTGTCTTAATCAGCCTTTTTCTTCTTTGACTTCATTTCACTGAATACATCTATAAGAAGTTTCTTCAAAGAATGATACTTTACTGCAATGGTTACTATTATCAGCAGTATCAGAATGTATCTGCAAATGTTATTCATATAAATCAGGTTCATGAGAATTGATATACATACTACTGCTACTGAAAGAATCGCAATAAGTCTGCTGTTTACTATACTTCTGTCAATATTGTTTTTCTTGCAGAGATACATAGCGAAAGAATAGTGAAGTCCGCAGTAGATGATATAGCAGGCAAGAGTAGTATAAGCAGCCGCAATATATCCGAACATATTAATAAATATGTAGTTAAGGATAATATTTATTACTGCCGCAATTATTGAACTTGCCAGTACATATTGATTTTTTTCGTAATAAAACTCAAAATTTGCGAAAATGTTATACATAAATGTAAAGAATACACTTGCTGCCACAGTAGGGATTACATAAACTGCATCGGAATATTTTGAAGGTGCAATTAATTTAAGCAGTTCAGGTCCAAAGAACATAAGTACTACTACGAAACACGCCATCATTGTAATTATGACAGTTGAGATTCTTCTTATGTTTGATATGGATTTTTTCTCAAAGCTCTGATAAAACCAAGGAGTATATGAGCCGTTTATGGCATTTGTGACTATGTTCATCAGCAGTCCTATATTGTAAGCAACACTGTATTTTGCAACTGATGCCTGGTCTACAATTTTGCCAATCATGATGCGGTCGCTTTGGTTGAGTATCTGTCCTGAAAGGTAGTGGGGAATCAGAGGAAGGTTGAAGAAGAATGCGTATTTCCAGTATTCTTTTACAAAAAATGCTTTTCCTCTTATAAATTGTATTACTGCAATTGTACCGCAGAAACACACTTCTGTAAGTACTAAGGAGATAATTCTCGCCATAGTCTTATCTTCGGAAAGATATACAAGTATAATTCCGAGTACAGGATTTACCAGTGACTTGCAAAGTGTTACGGCTACTATTTTTCTGTACTTAAATTCAAATCGGTTATGTGACGACCAGAAATGAAGTGCAGGTGTTACAAGAAGTTCAGCAAAAAGCATGAGAACCATAGGGGTAGTCATGTCAAGCAGTTTGTTTGCAGTTTTCATAAAAAGTAGGTAAATCAATAGTACGACTGTGGTAATTACAGTTATAAGTCCCTGCATTGATGCAATATATCTTGGACGGTCGTCCTTGTAGTTAATCATTGCATTGTTGAATACACCGTAGTAAAGGCTCAGGGAGGTGAATACAAGCAGTATATTGTACCATGAAATATAAGTACTGAAATAGCCGTACTGTTCCTGTGACATCATTCTGGTAAATATAGGTACGGTTATCAGTGATATTCCTTTTTGAAGAATACTGCATATTACAAACCATACAGAAGCCTTTACCTGAACTGAAAGCTTATTGTAGGAAATCAGGATATTCCTTAAAAATGACATCTGTTCAGCCCTTTCCTTTCAGTTTTTTCTTTACTTTCTGAATAAATACGTTTTCGTACCAGTAATACTGAATGTACTGTTTAAAAGCAGGCTTTGAATTTCCGCCGTGTTTTTTGCAGAGAACGTCCTCAGTAGCATGGAAAATACTGTCATTTATGTGAACAGAAGTATCGGAGATAAGGAAATCAACTGTTTCTCCCAGACCTTTGTATAAATTTATTTTTTCCTCAAACTCAGGGACTGCCTCACGGAGTTTGCTGTTGTCAAAACTGCGTGACCTGCCCTTGTCAAAGAGTATTTCTTCTCTGAGAGATGATATCTCATTTGCAAGTACTTCCGTTTTTACATATACTACTTTTGCCTTTTTCCCAGTATGTCTTTCTATTATGTGAATTACATCATTCCATGTATATGTAGTTTCTCCTGCTATATTGAAATCTTCGCCATATGCTTTTGGATTCAGGAAAAGTCCTGTGATTCCAACTGCAAAGTCTCTTGTATGAGTAAGTGTTATTTTCTGATTTCCGTCACCGCACATCAGTATAGGAAGTCCTTTCTGAATACGGTTTACTAAGTTCCAGCAAGACTTTTTTGATATTACCGGGAAAGGGATTCTCTTTATTCCATATGTAACGTATGGACGGACAATAGTAAATTCAAACGGCAGATTTGCTCCCCTGAGGTATTCCTCACAGATACGTTTTTTCTTAGAGTAAATCCAGCCGTCATTTCCTATTGGACAGTTTTCATTTATTCTTCTGCTTTGCGGAGGATATACCGTAGCGGAGGATATGAAGATAAACTGCTTTGTTTTTCCTGAAAACACCTCAATTCTCTTTTTAAGAGTTTCCTTGTCGAATGTGAGGTAGTCAACTACGACATCGAACGAGTAGTTTTCGATTAGTTTTCTTGCATTTTCAGTTTCGTTTATATTTCCTGTTATATAGTGCAGATTGTCTGCGGTCAATGTGTTGTTATGACCCCTGTTGAACAGGTATACTTCATAATTGCGGTCGATACAGAGCTGAGTGGTATCAATGCTCAATGTACCTGTACCGCCTATCAGCAGGACTTTCAATTAAAGACCCCCTTATTATTTTTTGATTATTCGTTTAATACAGCGTTTTGCCCTGACCGTCAGGCTGACTTTGGTGTAATTCCTGACAAGTCTGCTGAACGGAATACCATTTCCAAGTGACCTGAGAAAATTTTCACTTTCAGGGTTTATATTTACTGAGTTGTTAAAACATACGTTTCCGCCGAGTATTTCTTCTTTTTTGCGTTCTACAATAAAAAGTTTAGACTTTATATTTTCAAAAAGTTCTTCACCATGTTTGCTGTTGATGAGAACGAGAGATGTTCCTCTGTCATCATCGTACTGTCTGTCTATGCCCCAGAAATCGCCTACTGTAATGTCGCCGAACCTTTTTTCTCCCTTGAATTTACAGTTTCCACAGCTTTTGCGGATATAGAGGTTAGCTCCGAGGTATCCGCACATAAAAGTATTGTCAGTACCTTTCTGAACGATATGAGTTTTGTCCTCAAAGTCTATTCTTGTACATTTAGGTGACTTTTTCCAGCCGTCCTGCTTGTACTTGAACCATACTCTTGAAACTTTTGAATTTTTATTTTCTTCAAGTTCTTTCAGCCACTCACGATAGGCTTTGGGTGAATTAACTCCACGGCAGATAAAATCAACTGTAAAGAGCTTGTCAGGGTGACCACCGAGAAAGCTTATAAGTCCTGCCGTCTGGCACGGAGTTCCGCAGAAAAGTACAGGTTTTGATTTGAGTTCGTTTTTTATCCGCATAAATGTGTCACATATATTGCTTTGTGCATATTTTGACTGCCTTATGCGAAGTATGTCTTTCTGTTTATAGACCAATGTATGGCAGATATTGTTTTCACTGTCGTATACAGCACCTGAAACAGCACCGCCCATTGCTATAATTCCGTAAGCGAGTTCCGAGAATACTCCGCCTGATGTACTTGTCATTCGTGTCTTAGGGTTTTTGCTCCATGATGCGTATACCGACTTTATGGTGTTTTCTGATTTAAGTTCATTTTTAAGCGGGCATACTTTTACACAGAGTTCACAATTAGTACATTTTGAATTGTCCACCTGCGGATAGATAAATCCGCAGTCATCTTCTTTCATTTCTATACATTTGTGCGGGCATTTATTGAAACAAGCACCGCACCCTGTACATTCAGACTTATTTTTTATCAAAATCGGCAATATTACTCACTCCATTCAACTTTTTCATTTATGATTCGTGCAGGAACTCCTGCAACAGAGGCGTGAGCGGGTACATTTTTGGTCACAACAGAACCGGCAGCTATTACTGCACCGTCTCCGACGGTAACACCGTTAAGTATTGTTACTCTTGAACCTATCCATACATGGTTTCCGATAACGACAGGATTAGTATGCTTGTCACCGTTAAGGTAATGTGCATCAGAGTCCATTACAGTGAGGTCATGCGATATTGCACATCCGTTACCTATTGTTATTGACTTGTGACAGCGTATTTTGCAGTCAGAGTTTATAAATGAGTTTCCTATTTTCAGCTCGGCATTTTTAAATACTATTATGTCTGCACCATAAAATATTGATGACTCGCCTGTTATATTTAATTTTCCGCCGTTGTCTATGCGGATTATTGATGAACGTCCGTTAAGGCACATAGAATTTCCACTGAGTTTCAGTTTTGACTTTATGCGTATATGGCTGTTCTTGCCAAAAATAAATTTGCAGTTGCGGTCAGAAATGAGTTTTCCGTTTCCTGAAAAGTGCCTTTTATGCAGAATCTTTGATACCTTTCCATGTACAAGGCAGTATTTGGTATAAATTTTACTGTTCAGCAAGTTATCACTCCTTCTATTTTCTGATATAATTGTTCTCTGCGGTTAAGACCGTTTCCAAGACTTATTCCCCATGCTACTGCAACACATAGTATAAATCTTGACTCGTCAAAGAAGTATCCGATTGCGGAAAGTACCAAAATTTCTACGATAAAATATGTTAGTGTTGAGGCATCAGCCTTTTTATTCCTTATCATCTTGACAAGCTGTATACAAAGCCATATTACTATTCCTATAAGCCATGTAACTCCGACAATTCCGAAATCATAAAGGGTTTCGAGATAGCTGTCATGTGCGTAAATAAAGTGTCCTACCGGCTGTACTTCATTTGGTACAGAATGGAAACCATGTCCAAAGATTTTCTTTTCTGTACTTGATGCACTGAAATGTTGAATAACTTGTTTCCATATGTCAATTCGTCCTGAACCCTCGTCATCTTTGATTTTAAGAAGTCGGTCGAGAATTTCAAGTTCCAGTCTGACCATTACAAAATATACAATACCTGCCACCAAAGCTCCCACGAATAGAATCTTAATGTACTTTTTTATCTTTGCAAGTGCATTTCCCTTTCTGGTTTCATTTACTATGTAATATCCGCAAAGACCCACTGCCATTATTACGAAACCGCCTCTTTTGGTAGAAGCGAGTATCATTACTGCGAACCATACAGCAAAAAATATCTTTTCTTTTTTGCTTCCGAGAAGAAGTATAAGACCCATAAACGAAAGACAGAAGTATACAGGTCCGACATTTCCTCCAAATTCTCCGTGATTTGAGCTGTTGAGGTGTATTCGTATATTATTTATCAACAGCAGGGTACACAGTGACATTGATACTATCATCATATTGTGGAGTTGCTTTCTGATAGTATTTCTATCAGTGTACATTGCATAGAATTCAAAGGTGATGAAAGTAAGCGGCCACACCATGCCGTCAACTATATAACCAAATATTCCGAAACGATTGGTCATTGACGTGACAATCATCTCATATAACAGGTAAAAAAAGGTGACATATGATATTCCGGTGAATCGTCTGTGAGTAAAGAAGTGAATCATTATGTAAAATATTTCACACATAAATACCATAATAAGCGACAGTTTACAGGCTGTTTTTAGAATTTCACTTTTTTCTCTCTGCCAGAAAAGTATATTGAACATTGAAAATGCCATTATAAACAGAAAAATTATATTTATAAGGTTGTATTCTACACTATTGTGAAAGGTCAGCCTAAATGACGTTTTTATTTTCATGATACTCCTTTCGGCAACTGTGCTTGAAGGTATTGGAATCCCTGTTTTCTTAGTCTGCCCTGTATTGCAGTTGCTTCCCTGTCAGGCGGATTTTGCAGAAAGTCAGCGATTATACGTTCTGAATCAAGTCTTTTGCTTTCATTGAAAATTCCGAGCAGTGTAGTAAGTCTTGAATTCATATTGTTGTTTTCTTCATTTGCAACACGTTCAATTACCTGAAAGGGTTTTCTGAATATAAGTGAAAATACTGTACCGTGGAAAGAGTCTGTAACGAATGATGTACAGTGGTCAATAAGCCAAAGAAATTCATCAGGAGCATCAGAAAAGTGTTCCATATCCTGTCTGGTGGTGCAGTACTTGAAGCTGTTATTTATGTTTACTATTTCAAGTCCGTTATTCTGAGCGTATTGTGAAATTTCCTGCTTTATTCCGTCACTTACTTCACCAAGGAAGTATGTAAGTAGGTACTTTTTACTCTTGCAGTTCTGCGGACACTTTTCTATTTTTCGCCACTGTTCAGCACTGAGCAGTAAAGTGGGGTCAGGTACTGTCTCGCTTTTGATACCAAATTTACTGCATATATCTTTTCCTGCGTACTCTCTTACGCTTATACTGCGGAAGTCTTTAAGGCAGTTTTGAACGTACTTGCTGTACTCATCTGGTACAAAGCTCGTACCAAAACTTGAAGCGTAAGATATTTTTTTGTCTTTCGATGTGAATTTTCCGAAGAAAATGTCACGTTCCTTGCAGACAAATTCAAATCTCAGATTCCATATCTGGTCACTGCCGAATATAAAGGTATCATATTCCTTTTCCTTTGTTTTCGGAAAGCATTTGCCTGCACGGAATTTACTGTACTTTATGTACTTTTTTCTGAATCTGCGGAAGTTTACTATCCTGTTTACCGAGTAAAGCGGTTTTCGGGTCAGCTTTCGGAATACAGTACTTAAAAATATACGGAAGTTATAAAAAAAAGAACTGCCCGAATTTGAAGATACTCTGTCTATTGTTTCAGAGTCATATCCGAGCTTTTTAAGAGCTTTTTGAAGTGCATAGTTTTGAAGTACATTGCCGTAGTTGTTTCCGTTCACAATGGTAATTATTCCTGTTTTACCCATAAGAAATAAAAACACTCCTGTTTGTTTAAAAATTTTTCCTGAAAATATATAAAAAAATACGGATTTTACAGTCCACACCGTATCATTATAGAGATTTTAAATGCTTGTCAGCGTTTTTAGCTGACTGTATAAAAATAAAGCAACTATATTGTAACATATAACTCAGTTGTTGTCAATAGTTTTTTTGTCCATGTAAGTAAGTCAATTTTTAATTTTGTTGGGTAACACTGTCTATAACTCATATACCAAGTAAAATTATTCAATGAAAATTCGGCAAGTTATTGATTTGCATAAATTCATAAGTGACCGCAAGGGTTACAAGTACAAAATATTTTCCCGGTTTATTTAATAATTATAAAAAAGGGATTCCAAAGGAAACTTGTTCCCTTTGGCAGGTGGATTGGGTGACAGAGTTCCCCAACAAGATTGAAAATTGATTCTCATGAATAACATACAACTTTACTTGAATATTCTAAGAAAAAGTGGTATAATTTACCGTAAAGGGGGTATATTTATGACTATTCAACAATTGAAGTACATAGTTGAGATAGCGGAAACGGGTTCAATAACAATGGCTTCACAGCGTCTTTTCATAGCTCAGCCGAGTTTGTCCAAGTCAGTAGCGGAACTCGAAAAGGAAATGGGAATTACTATCTTTAACAGGAGCAACAGGGGTGTTTATCTTTCTGAGGACGGCACTAAATTTCTTTCCTACGCAAGACAGATAGTAGAACAGACTGAACTCCTCGAAAATGAGTATAAGTCTGCACCTCCACCGAGGAGAGTATTTGCAGTATCTGCACAGCACTATGCTTTTGCAGTAAATGCCTTTGTTGAACTGGTAAGGGAGTACGGGGAAAACAAGTACGAATTTAGTCTGCGTGAGCTTAAAACTGCCGAAATAATAGAGGACGTAAGAACTCACCGCAGTGACATTGGAATACTTTTCCTCAGTACTTTTAACCGTGACGTTATCCGCCATATACTGCAAAGTGAGGAAATACAGTTTACTAAGCTCTTTACTGCCCAGCCTCATGTTTTTGTAAGCAGACAGAATCCTCTTTCAAAGAGGAAAAGCGTGAAACTCAGTGACCTCTACTGCTATCCACGTCTTACCTATGACCAAGGGGTAAAAAATTCGTTCTACTTTGCGGAAGAACTTCATATAACGGCTGAAAGTCCGAAAAATATAGTAGTTTCTGACAGGGCTACTCTTTTCAATCTGCTTATAGGTCTTGACGGGTATACCATTTCGTCAGGTATTCTAAGCTCTGACCTCAACGGTGACAATATTGTTTCAATACCTCTCGAAAGTGACGAGAGAATGGAAATAGGCTATATAATCACTTCCGACAGACCTATGAACAGTATTACAAGGCGGTATATCGAACATTTGAACAGTTATATAGAGAATTATTCTTCCTGAAAGCGAAGTTAATGTCGGAGGACTCTGTCCCCCAACAAAATTAAAAATTTATTTTTATGTAGATTGGAGTACGGCGTTTACTTGCAAGTAAAGTTACATAGAATTTTGATATAACGTGGGTTCGACAAACTGTAAATCTATGTAAATTTGCGGGTGAACACATATGTTTGCCCCTACAAAAATCACGCAAATTATTTTAAAATTGGGTTTCCAAAGGGAACTTGTTCCCTTTGGCAGGGGGTTCGGGGGACAGCGTCCCCCGACATTAAACACTATCGAACTCACGTTGATATAGCTTTTAGCTATGGCAAGGTATACTTTTTTGGTATTAACACATTTCCAAAAGATATGCTATAATGAGTATATCGACTAAACATATCGGAGGAAAAGGAAATGCTTACATCAATAATCGGTTACCCAAGAATAGGAAATCTTCGTGAACTCAAATTCGCAAGTGAAAAATACTTCAAAGGTGAAATTACTAACACTCAGCTCATGCAGACTGCAAAGGAAATACGTATTTACAACCTGAATTTACAGAAAAACAACGGTCTTGACTATATACCGTCAAATGACTTTTCATTCTATGACGGATTGCTTGATACTGCCTTTCTGCTCAATGCAGTTCCGAAAAGGTACACCTCACTCGGACTTTCTCAGCTCAATACTTACTTTGCTTCCGCAAGAGGCTATCAGGGTAAGAAAGGTGACGTAAAAGCACTCGCAATGAAAAAATGGTACAATACTAACTACCACTATATGGTGCCTGAAATTGACGATACAGCCGAAATCAGACTTGCAGGCTCAAAGCCGTTCGACCTTTTCAGTGAGGCACTTGAAAACGGAGTAAAGACAAAGCCTGTAATTACAGGTGCTTATACTTTCCTCAGACTTGCAAAGTACACAGGGGAAAAGAGTGCATCTGACTTTGCTGAACAGACAGTAAAAGCCTATACTGAACTCCTTGAAAGATTCAGTGAACTTGGTGCAGAGTGGGTACAGTTTGACGAGCCGTCACTTGTAAAGGATATGACTGGTGAAGATACTGAATTTTTCGTATCTCTCTACAAGAAGATACTTTCAGGAAAGAAGAATATAAAAGTACTGTTACAGACCTATTTCGGCGATGTACGTGACTGCTACGGTGAAATATGCGGTCTTGACTTTGACGGTATAGGACTTGATTTTGTTGAAGGTAAAAAGTCACTTGAACTGGTAAAGAACAATGGATTTCCGAAAGACAAGGTACTGTTTGCAGGAGCAATAAACGGAAAAAATATATGGAGAAACAACTACTCAAATACTGTTTCACTGATTCTTGAACTTCAAAAGTACGCTGAAAATATAGTACTCAGTACTTCATGCTCACTTCTCCATGTTCCCTGTACTCTTGCTAATGAAACTAAACTTTCTGAAAACTACAAGAAACACTTTGCATATGCAGAGGAAAAACTGTCAGAACTCGCAGAATTAAAGACAGTACTCAACTCGGAAAATCCGCAGGAAACAGACGAGTACCGCCGTAATGCACAGTTACATAGTGAACAGAGGTCGGGAAATAATCCTAATGTAAGAAAGAAAGTTTCTGAACTTACTGAAAGCGACTTCATAAGACTTCCTGAATTTGCAGAGCGTGAGAAAATACAGAAAGAACGCTTTAAACTCCCTGTTTTCCCTACTACTACAATAGGCTCTTTCCCTCAGACTGCCGATGTAAAGTCAGCCCGCACCGCATTGCGTAAGGGTGAACTTTCAGTACAGGACTACGAAAAGTTCATTGAGGAAAAAATTGCTGACTGTGTAAAGTTACAGGAGGAAATAGGTCTTGACGTACTCGTTCACGGTGAATTTGAAAGAAATGACATGGTTGAGTACTTTGGAGAGTGTCTTGACGGCTATATATTTACTGAAAAGGCATGGGTTCAGTCATACGGAACACGCTGTGTAAAGCCACCTGTTATATGGGGTGACATTTCAAGGGCAAAGCCTATGACAGTAAGGTGGTCTAAGTACGCACAAAGTCTCACTGAAAAGCCTATGAAGGGTATGCTCACAGGTCCTGTTACCATACTTAACTGGTCATTCCCACGTGAGGACATATCACTCAGAGAAAGTGCATTCCAGATAGCACTTGCAATCCGTGAGGAAGTACTTGACCTCGAAAAGAACGGAATCAGTATTATTCAGGTAGATGAGGCTGCACTCCGTGAGAAACTTCCGCTCAGAAAGTCCGACTGGAAAGAAGACTACCTCGACTGGGCTATACCTGCATTCAGGTACGTTCACAGCGGTGTAAGACCTGAAACTCAGGTTCATACCCATATGTGTTACAGTGAATTTGCCGACATTATCAAGGATATTGACAATATGGACGCTGATGTAATTACTTTTGAGGCTTCACGTTCTGACCTCACTATCCTTGACGTACTTAAAGAGAATAATTTCCGTACAGAAGTAGGTCCGGGCGTTTACGATATTCACTCTCCGAGAATCCCCTCAAAGGAAGAAATAAAGACGGCTATCAGCAAAATGAAAGAACGTATTCCCGTTGAAAAGATATGGGTAAATCCTGACTGCGGACTTAAAACAAGGGGTATTGAAGAAACTGTACCGAGCCTTAAAAACCTCGTAAGTGCAGTAGCAGAGGCGAGAAATGAAAACTGCTGACATTTTCAGGACAAAGACCGTGTTTTCACTGGAAATATTCCCTCCTAAGCCGTGTTCTGACGAAAGCACCATATACAGTACTCTTGAACAGCTTTCGGACATTCAGCCTGACTTTATAAGTGTTACCTGCGGTGCAGGCGGAGGGAAAAACGGTCTGAAAACTATTGAAATAGCCTCCGACATAAATGACAAGTACCATACTACAAGTGTCGTTCACCTGCCTTGTATTAACCTTACAAAGGAAAATGCAGTCAGAATACTTGACAGGATAGAGGAAAGCGGTATAGAAAACATACTTGCACTCAGGGGAGATATTCCGTGCGGTACTGAGGTAACAGGCGAATTCCGCCACGCTGATGAGCTTATAACGTTCATAAGGGAAAATTATGACTTTAATATAATAGGTGCGTGCTATCCTGAGGTACACCCTGAAAGCAGAAATGCAGTAGAAGATATAAAGCACCTTAAATATAAGGTTGACTGCGGTGTCAGTCATCTTATAACACAATTGTTTCTCGATAACAGATACTTTTATGACTTCCGTGAAAAGTTACAGCTTGCAGGTGCTGACGTACCGATAGAGGCTGGAATAATGCCTGTTACCAATAAAAAGCAGATTGAAAGAATGGTAAAGATGTGCGGAGTTGCACTGCCTGCAAAGTTTATACGTATTCTCGAACGCTACGGAGACAATCAGACCGCACTCCGTGATGCAGGCATTGCCTATGCCGTTGACCAGATTACTGACCTCGTTGCTGAGGGTGTTGACGGCATTCACCTCTATACAATGAATAACTCCTATACTGCACATAAAATTTATGATGCTGTACAGAGCCTTATCTAAAAACATAAGTTCGATGATGTTTAATGTCGGGGGACAGAGTACCCTGACATTAAATACCGTCGAACTAATGTTCTTGCTATTTTCTCATGGCTTTCATTTCTTTTTTGCGTTCGTACATTTTATGGTCAGCACGCTTGAAAACGTCATCTGCACAGAGGTCGGAAGTTTTATCGAAAACTGCGTAACCAAAAGCAGCGGATATTTTTTCCCACGGTTTTAAAGCTGAATTTCCATTTATCTGCAATAGCTTCTGATTAAACTCATTTTCAAGCAGTTCAATTTTTTCATAGTCGCTGTTGCGGAGAATTACTGCAAACTCGTCACCCCCTATACGGAATATCATTGAATGTACAAAGGTACTGCAAATAAGTCTGCTAAGTTCTTTAATGGCTTCATTTCCGTACTCATGGCCGTAGGTGCCATTTATTACTTTCAGAAAATTCAGGTCAATCATTGCTATTCCGAAACTTGTACCGCCGTTTGCGATTTCACCGTCAATTTTTGCAGTTTCTTTGTCGTAAGCGAGTTTGTTTCTTATTCCCGTAAGAGCGTCCATGTGAGCGAGTTCATGCATATCATCAGCCTGCTGTCTTGCAGTACTTAGCTGTTGTTTAGTCTGTGTAAGACTGTCTATGTACCTGTCTATGTCGTTTTCCATTTTTACCATTGAGTTCAGCAGAATTTCAAGCTCGTCACCTGTATGTATGCTAAGTGAACTGAATTTGCTGTCATTTTCACCCGACTGCTTTTGTCCGTACTTTCCTGCTGTTTCAGAGAGCATATTTATTGGTTTTACAATTTTCTTCTTTACGTATATAATAGCGGTAATACATATAGTCAGCGTAAGTCCGAGCAGAATACCTGCGAGCATAAAAAGAAATCTTTTTTCAGTTTCAAGTACATCATTCATATCGAGGTCAACACACGCAAAGCATATTACATTGCCTTTACTGCTGAATACAGGTGTACAGGCTGTTACTACCCACCCGTACTCAGGGGAATCAGTAATAAAAGTGGGGAATCCTTGTGAAAGGTCATCGAGGTACGGGTAACAATTCTCATCGAGTATGTCAAAGTACCCGGGTGACCAGAAGTCTTCACCGTCCCCAGCGTCTACAATGTAAACCGTAGTCTTGTCCGCAGGGCATACACACATTGTATATATGTTGTCAGCCTCACATACTTCCTGAATTTTTCTAAGTTCCTCTCTAAGTGCAATATAGTCCTCATCTTCCATAAGGTACAGATACTGTTCAACGTACTCACTGAATCCTGAATCATAAGAGTGCTGGACACTTACTTTGTTGTCGGAGGCGTAGTACAGTTCCATTACCTTGTCTGTTATACGTTCCATTCTCTCACTGTCTATTATAACTGCAACAGTAGATGCCAGTGAATCAGCAGTAATTACATACTCATTGTCCATTGTCCTGCGGTTCACTATACCGCTTACTGCAATACAAGTACCACTCAGCAGAACAGCAAGCAGAATAATCAGAATAACTATCTTTTTTCCCAAAGAAAGTTTCATACTGTTATCACCTCAGTTTTTTGATAGTCCTATTAAAAAGTATACCATATTTTTCAGTGGACTTCAAGCATAATTAATATTATTGCACAAAAATTAAAAACTTGCTGTTTTAAAGTAAGTTCGATGGTATTTGATGTTGGGGGACGCTGTTCCCCACCTCCCTTTGAAATTCCTTTTTTTATTTCATTGGTTGCACATGGTGTAACCATGAAAATAGACGGTAAATCATATAAAATACAAAGGCGACCTGACGGTCGCCCCTGATGTATTTTACTTTTTTCCGAGTATAAAATTACTGAGCAGTTTCATGTCATCTGCGTTGCAGTTTCCGTCACCGTTCATATCTGCATTTGCAATGTATCTTCCTTTAAGGTCTCTGTTTCCTGTAATGTACTGCCTATAAGCGGTCAGGTCGTAAACGTTTACAGTACCGTCACAGTTGGTATCACCCTGTAAACTACTGCTTTCAGAAACAAGAACCGTATAGTTTACTACATTGTAAGACTGTCCGTTTCCACCTATTACTGCCTTTTCGCCCTTTTTGAAGTCTTTTCTGTAAAGACTGAAAACAACGTCATTTGAAGAAGTTAAAGCAAGAGAAGTTTTCTGATAAGAGGAAAGCCAGTCAGGAGTCTGTGGCATACGGCTGTCGAGTGCGATATATACCGATATATCGTCAGAAGCAGTAAATGAAAGTACGTCACTGGTAAGAGCTTTGTCATTGCAGGCTGTAAGAATCTGTTCAGAGCCTTTCAGAATATCAGGAAGTGAAACAATTGTAAAAGTTCTGTCACTGAAAATGGGCGACCCTATTTCTGCACCATCAGAAAGGCTGTAATCGGAAGTAATTGAATCTGCTGTTTTCATACTTCCTACAAGTCTGCCGTTTTCAGCTACTTTGTTTCTGCCGAATACAAAATTGTCTATATTTACGAGATAACCGCTACCACCCTTAAATACCAGATAAATATTGTGAATACCTGTAATTTCGGGTATATTGCACGAAACTTCCTGCCAGTTGTTCCAGTTTCCAGAGCCTTTGAAGTCGAGTACTGCAACCGGACTGCCACTGAGCGAGTCGGAGTAAATTTCTATCTGTGAGAGATTTCCTGTAATATTGGCAGTAAAGCTCTTTGCACCTGTTCCGAAGTCCATACTGTTGAACTGAATGTAGTCACCGCTTTCGATGTAGGCTACATGAGAACCGCCGTCATCTCTTGACTGATTCTTAGTACCCGATTCATTGTCATAGTCCTCAGCCTCAGTGAGTTCAAATGCTGACTTTGCAGGAGTACCATTAAATTCTACATTGTCGCCTGCAAGTTCATTCAGGTAAAGTTCAACATTTGTATAGTCATCAGCGGAAAGACTTACTATTGAACCGTCAGAGGCATTATTTGGATTAAGTCCGTGGAGTTTCTCCCACTCGTCAGGCATACCATCATGGTCTGTATCAGCAGGAGCAGTACCACTTTTGAAATTAGTATTGTTCGGGTAACCGCCCACATCATTCTGACTGTCAATAATACCCGAAAGACCGTCTTTACTGCCTTTGTAGGTGTAAGTACCGCTTGTTACTTCCTTGTGGTAGCGTGAGTCTATGTAGTCAAGCTTGGGTACGTTTGCACCTGCACCGTTTGTATTGTCAATTACCTTGCTGTAAGCACTTTCGGCAGTATCGAGATTTATGTAATTCGGGAAAAATGGTACTGTACTCTTTACGTCATTTGCAGTAGAATTTTTTCCTCCTGATACTGCCTTTCCCTTTGCCCATGCGTCATCAGAGGCTTTAAGTATCTGATTTCCGCTGGTATCAGTCATTATATTTCCTGAAACGTACATTTTCTGCATATCACCAGTACCGAGTTCGTCGCCGTCAGTAGAAACAACATGGAGACCGGTATTTGAAACCGCACCTGCCTTGTAGTAGTTGTTTACGAAGTTCAGCCTTCTTACTCCTCCGTCAGTAGTTCTGTCACGCCAGTTGTATACTACATTATTAGATATATCCAATGCACCGCCGTAAGTAACGCCGTCATTCTCCATGCCTCCTGCGAGCGACCAGTTTCTTCCGGTATTGTTTATAAGGAGATTGTGGTGGAAACTGCCCTTGTTTCCGCTTATTGAGGCTGCAAAGGCATGGCGTTCCACTTTACTTCTGTCTTTTGCATCGTAGTGTACTGAGTTATTGAGTGACTCCCCTATTATATTCCACTGGAAAGTTATATTTGACGCTGAACGTGAGGAAAATCCCTCGTCAGTAGCCCATGAAACCGAACAGTGGTCTACAATGGTATTGTTACAGCTTGAAAGACCTATTCCGCCGTGTGAAGAACCGTTCATATCCCCTACTCTTACTCTTATGTCACGGATTATTACGTCCTCCGCACCCATTGCACCGAAGTCGTAGTTTATGAGGGTAATACCATCGCCGGGAGCTGTTTGACCCGCTACGTATACGTCACCGCCGTCATCGGGTATGCAGAGAGTATTTTTAAGTTCAATTACTCCTCCTACCTTGAATACTACTATTCTCGAACCTTTTTCCACTTCAAGAGCCTGTCTGAGAGAACCCTCACCGCTGTCATTGAGGTTAGTAACTTCTACTATTCTTCCCCCACGTCCTCCTCTTGCGAATCTGCCGTATCCCTCAGCAGTAGGGAAAGCGAGTCTATTTAGCTGGAACGAGTAAACAGCACCCTTTACAGTACCTCCTGCACTTACTTCGTCTACTCTCCAATAGTAAACGGGTATTGACGAGTAAGAGCTGTCAAGGTCAAAATGAGGCTTTGTTACTGTCCCTTTGTACTCCGCTGATGACTTGTCCGCATTCATTACGCTGTTGAGGTCAGTTCCTATGTATACATCGTGAGAAACGGCATTTTTTCCTGCTTTCCAGTTAAGACCGTTCTCAATATTGTTGTGCAGTGACTTATCCTCAGGACTTACTTCCGATATTGAGTCAAAAGGACTTGCACCGTCTATTTCAAAGGCATTGAGCCAGGCATTGCTATAAGACTGGTTTTCCTCTCCCTGAATGAGTATTGTAGCGGAAGTACCCGTAAATTCAACATATGAGCGTCCTGCCTCATTGTCATTCTGTACATTTGACGGGCAGGCTATACCCGTTTGTACTGTTTTTCCGTTTACTGATACTTTAAGTGTACTTGCAGTAACACCATACAATGCACTGTGCCAGCCCGAAAACGAGTGAGTACCGTTTGAGAGTCCTGAAAGTTCTACCTTTAATGCACCGCTTGAATCATTGTCCTTGTTGAATACTCCGTCAGCAGTATAGTAGGGAGTAGTTCCGTCGTACTTTTGCAGTTTCTTATTGTTTGTACAGTCTACTGAACCACTGTTGCTACCGTTGCTTATTTTTACGGTAACTCCCGTTGAGGTGGTAAAACTGTCACCCGTAAACTGCCAGTTTTCAGCATTTTTGGCGTAGAGAGCCTTTCTGCCGTCACTTCTGTTTATATCCACTCTTACTCTTGAAGACGATGAAACTGCCTTTGCTTTCTGAGGCACTGACGAAATAAATCCGTTAGCCAGCATTGCACAGGCTGTAAGTGACGAAATAAATTTTTTCATTCCAATCCCTCCAAAAAAAATAAAATAAAGTAAAAACAGGTAATTTGCATATAAAAATTATAACACATATTAACAAATTAGTCAATATGCAGAAAATAAATATTCTCATACACTATATTCTGCATAATTTCAGAGGAGTTACTGTGCAGAAAAGTATCTGACTGACATTATATTGAACAGTACAAAAAAGATGAATCCTGATTAGGATTCATCTGATTTATTCTTATGATACGGGGTTAAAGTTGTCGCCTACTGCCTCGTATGAGTCAGGCACACTGTCAAACCTCTTGAAAGAGCGTTCTATAAGTGCATCTGTGTCAGTAGCTTCATTCAAAAGACCTATCTCTTTGAGTTCATTAGTGACGTTTGCAAGTGCATCATAGCCACCCTGTACACTGGGTCTGAACTCGTATGTTTTGAGTATTCCTGCATTTGTATCAACATCACCGCTTACGTATTCACTTTCTACTTGTATTTTAGCTGCCTCATCAGGATTAGCTGCTACCCATGCGGACGCTTTAAGACAAGCATCAGTAAATTTTGCTGCTATATCAGGGTGTTTCTCAGCAAGTTCAGTAGATACGAAAGTAACACAGCAGTACTCAGACGCATAGGGTTCAGTTGTCGCAGTATCCATAAGTGCAAGCAAATCGTATTCAGTTTCAGCCTGTGACGCAATGGGGTCGGGAGTACATATAGCGTCTACTGCACCGTTTTGAAGTGCTATTGGCTGGTCAGTAGTTGAGTAGACAAGAAATTCTATGTCACTGCTTCCTGCACTTATGTCAAAGCCGTTTGAGTAAAGAAGTCTTTTTGCTGTTACCGCCTCGGAACTTGCAAGAGATGATACGCCTATTTTCTTGCCTTTTAGGTCGCTTACCGAAGTTATGCCCGAATCCTTTCTTACAAGCAGTTTTGTACAGCCTGTGTGCATACCTGCCGTTATTACCATGTTAAGACCGTTCTCAATAGGCTGAATAAACTTTCCGATAAGTCCGAATCCGCAATCAATAGTACCTGCACCGAGAGCTGCCTGAATATCACCCTTTCCGAAGTCAACACGTTCCCACTTTATTCCCTCGTCGTCGAGGAAGCCTTTTTCCATTGCTACTTGAAGCGGTGCGTGACACAATGCACCCTGAGCCTCGCCTATTTTCAGGACATACTCTCCATTGCCTGCTTCATTTGTTTCAGATGACGGCTGACTACTGCCACAGCCTGTCGCAGTAAGTAGCATAAACGCAGTAAGAACCGCACTGATAGACTTTCTCTTCATAATAAATAACTCCCTTTCAGATGTCATGCAAATCAATTTTTAATCTTATTTCAGCCTTATTTGGGGACGCTGTTCCTCCTCTGCCAAAGGGAACAAGTTCCCTTTGGAATCCCTGATTTTTGCACCAAAGATTATTCATGTCCATAATTTGTAAAAATATTTTATAAAAACTGTATTTTAGTATGTATACTTTTAAAAATTGATTTGCATTTTCAGATATTGTATTCGATTTCCTTTTCTTTTCCTGCAAAGTCGAGTATTTGCAAAATCTGACTTCTGAGCCTTATAAATTCAGGATTATTCCTGTCACGGGGCTGAGAAAGGTGTACCTCTATAATCTGTTCTATTTTTGCAGGACGGGGTGTCATTACTACTATCTTGTCAGCGAGGTACACTGCTTCGTCAACATCGTGAGTGACCATTATCATGGTCATTTCCTGTTCTTTTCTTATTCTGAGAAGTTCGTCCTGCATATTCATTCTTGTAAAAGCGTCAAGAGCTCCGAGGGGTTCGTCGAGAAGGAGTGCTTTGGGGTGACCTATTAAAGCTCTTGCGAGTGAAGCTCTCTGGCACATACCGCCTGAAAGCTGGTGTGGATAGGACTTTTCAAAGCCTTTAAGCCCTACAAGCTCAATAAACTCGCCTACGTCCTTTTTTCTCTGCTTGAACAGCTTTCTGACTTTAAGTCCGAAAGAAATATTATCGTAGATATTCAGCCACGGAAAGAGGTTAGGGTCTTGAAATACGAGTCCCCTGTCGCAGTCTGGCTTTGTTACCTTTTTGTCTCCAATGTATATAGTACCTTCGGTAGGGGTATCCAAGCCCGCAAGCAGTCGGAGCATTGTAGACTTGCCACAGCCTGACGGACCTATAAGGCATACGAAGTCACCCTTTTCTATTTCGAGGTCAACTCCGCTGAGGGCATTTACTGTTTCCCCTTCAAGAGTAAGAAAGTTCTTTTTTACTCCTTCAAATCTGATAGAGCCTACCATTTTATTACTCCTTTCTGCCAGCCCAGTACTTTGTCACGCACCTTGAAAAGTACAGTGATGATGAGGTAGAAAAGTACTGCTATTACTATAAGTCCTGCGTAAACATTTGAATAAGCCATCATTTCCTTCTGCCAGTTTACATACCAGCCTATTCCGTACTTTGCACCAATCATTTCAGCGGTCATAAGAGCGACAAAAGAACCGCATATACCGTTGAACAGTCCGAGGAATATACTTGGCATTGCTGACGGAACACCTATTCTGAAAATTTTCTGTAAATTATTTGAACCAAGTGTCGAAGATACTTCAAAGTACGAGTTTTTTACGTTTGATATACCGCTTGAAGTGAGTACGACAGTAGGAAACCACACTGATATTCCTATTATGAATGCACTTGCACTGCTTGCCTTTGCAAAGAGTACAAGGAGTACAGGAATCCACGCTGTTGACGGAATAGGTCCGAGTATACGTATAATGGGGTTTATCCAGTACTCAGCGGTCTTGCTGAACCCGACTGCAATTCCCATAAAAAATCCTACTATAAGTCCTCCTAAAACACCTTTGGCGAGCAGTCCCATTGAGAACTTTATGCACTTGAAAATGAGTTCCCTGTCCTCAACAAGCGTACCGAAAACCCTGTCAAGCGAAGGAAAGTAAAGTACGGGAAGGAGTGCAGTTTTTACGGTAACTATATTTAAAATATTGAAGAAAAGTATTACTCCTGCGAGAAATACTGCCCTGTAAAACGGAGGGTGTTCAGAGGGTTTCTTCTTTACTGTTTTTGACGTAATAAGTACGCCTGCATAGTACAGGACTGTAACTATTATCAATAAGTAGGCGAAATAGGGGTGAGCTGACTTCTGGTGGAGAGGTGAATCGCTTACTCCAAAAGCTACTATTTCTGCCAGTACTGCCGAAATAAGTGGCAGTAGAGCTTTTATTGCTTTCATTTTTCATTACTCCTTATTTTCAGTATCAGCACCGGGTGACAGCTTTGACCTGTCTATTTCAGCACCTACGGGTGCGTGGAGCAGTTTCTTGTAGTAAGCTCTTGACTGGTATAATGCACCCGCAGGATTGTGTGCGAGCATTCTGTCCTTAGTGATGAGCGTTGTAGTAAGACCTTTTGCGTACTTGTAGAAAAGACTGTCATGACCTACACAGAGTCCGACAACTACATTGAGGTCAACTTTTGCTTTTGCGAGCAGTTTTGCCTGCATAATGGGATTGCACATTACAGGGCCTGTAACGCAGGTATATTCCTCCTTTACGCCTATTGAAGTCTTGTTGCATGAGCCTACCTTACAGCCTATACCGTAAACCTCAAAGCCGTTGAGTCTGAGAATACGTGCAAATATTCTGCTTTCCTCGATAAGTCCGACACAGGTGGCTATACCTATTTTCTTTGCACCTATACGCCTTGCAAATTCCACTATTTCTTCTACTCTTGTGTACTTTCCGTAAAATTCGCCCTCTATCTCGGCAGATATAACTGCAACTTTATTATTTATTCTGCTTTTGGTGTAAAGTGAAACTACCTCGTTTATTTCTTCCTCAGTGAGTTCTGTCGTGGGACAAAATTCAGGGTACTTGCTGTTCCTGTTCAGGCAGTTCATTACACCGCAGTCGGCACAGCTTCTTACTATTTTATCGTTTGCCATAGTGATTCTCCTTTGTCAATTTAATTCAGGCAACCGCCCACTCAAATTATCTTTTTAACTTTTTTAACTTTATTAGCTTTATTGGGGGACGCTGTCCTCCACCCCCCTGCCAAAGGGAACAAGTTCCCTTTGGAATCCCAATTTTAAAATAATTATTAAACAAATGGAGTAAATTTTTTGCAGAGGGAAATTCATGTGTTCACCGTTTTAACTTCTGATTTATCCTACCTTTACCACTCTGTCAGTACATTCAAGCAGTAATGGGTCATGTGATGCGGTTATTACTGTTACTCCGTTTCTGTTGGCTTCTTTAAGCATACTGCGGACTATTTCCGCACTTTCGGGGTCAAGATTTGATGTAGGCTCATCAACAGCGATAATGGGAGTATTTAAAAGGAGTATTCTTGCGAGCATTGCCCTTCTGTACTCACCTCCTGAAAGCTGTGAGGGGTAAGATAAGAGCTGTCCGCCTATTGCAAGTCTTTCAGCTATTTCCTGAGCCTTTTTCTCATCCGCACTCTTTTTTGCAGTATACGATGGAAAAAGTATATTCTGCATTATGGTAAGTTCAGGGAGCAGTGAATTTTTCTGCATAACGTACCCTATAACGTTTCCTCTTAAATATGTACGTTTTTTCTCAGAAAGTCCTGATATGTCACTGCCGTTCACAATTACCTTTCCGCTGTCTGGGCGTAACATACCCGTCAGTATATTGAGCAGTGTAGACTTTCCACAGCCCGAAGCACCGCACAGCCCTACCATTTCACCTTTCTTTACTGATATATCCAGCGGATTCAGTCCGCCCGAACCGAAAATTTTAGTAATTTTGATACCCTCTATCATACCTGTTCCTCCATAAGCATTGCAGGCTCTGTTTTCAGTATACCGAAAAAGGTAAATGAAACTCCCACCGCAAGCATTGCCGTATCTACTGAAACTGTTCTTGCTACAAGTGAAACTGCACCCCCGAATGATACCAGTTTGTACGGCATATCAAGCAGTTCTTTGAGTTCACCGTGAAGCGGAAGGAGAAATACACATACGAGTACTATTCCTGCAACTGCACCTACTGCAAAAAGGAACAAGTATTCCGAAAGAAAATACCTCAGAACCTTTCCACGGGGACAGCCTGCCGAAATCATACTCCCTGCAATACGGCGACGCTGGTGAAAAGTAAGTGTTACCATTGCAAAGAGTGCGACAGATGCCGTTATTACTGAAAATGCGGAAACAATACCCATCATGTCAGCCATAAGTTCAATGTGACCCCTCAGGTCGGAGGCAAGTTCATCAATGGGGTATACCTTAGCTTCACTGCCTTTCAGTACCTCATTTACTTTCCTGCTAACCTCATTTATATTGGTATCAGGTGATTTTTTTACCAGCAACATTGATACAAGACCTGTTTTTTCACCGAACATAAAGCTGTACTCCTCAGAGGAAGTTATTTCGTCTGCGGTACTGTACGGTATAAATATACTGTTATCATAACCCATTCCAGTTTCTTCAAGTACGTCTGCTATGGTAAACTCACGGTTAAAAAGTGTAATTTTATCGCCCTTTTCAAGACTTCCTCCTGAGCCTGCAAGAGCCTGACAGCCTTTAAGGTCACGTGAAATGTCAGTCCACTGTGAAACAGCGAAGTCGGTAGAAGGGTCAAAAGCTACTATCTGTATACCGCCGTCATCACAGCAACTCATTTCCAGAGTTTCAAGGTAAAGCTGAGGTGTTACTCTTTCTACACCCTCAATTCCGCTTACTTCCGACAGTATATCGTCCTTGAACATTATTGAGCAGGCTTTTCCCTTGAAAAGCAAGTCTTTTGTCGTATCAAGATAGCCTTCGGGTACTGCTATCATATCCGCATATGTACGCCCGTAAAGCTTCTGAGAGCCGTTTTTAAGGTTTTCAGTGAAAAGACCCGTACCGAACAAACATACAGTAGTTACGAAAAACAGCAGGAAAATTACTGTACTTCTGAATCTGCTCCTCGAAATGACTTGCAAGACGTACTTATCAGTTCTCATGCAAGTTCACTTCTTTTCCTGAACACGAGGACTGCTGAGGCAACTGAAATAAGGAACAGTGCAAAGCCTCCGATTCGTATGGCAGGCATTGTGTGAGTGTTGCACCTCATAGTCTCCATTGCACAGCTTCCCATGAACGGAACAAAGACAAGAATAATGCCAAGTATTCCGGAAACAATACCCGCAGTTTTTCTTGACCTTTCACTTTTAAGGAAAAGTGAAACTACTCCTGTAATAAAGGAAAGCAAGAATATTACCGTTGCAGTATCGGTAGTAGTTTTACAGTGCATTCGCATCATTCCGGCACAAGGGTGAAGGAATGTATTTACAGCGACTGCTGAAAACAAGCTGACTGCAATAGTGAGTACTGATGTAAAATTCTTTTTCATGGCAAAAACTCCTGTCTGATGAAAATAATTATTTTTTCTTTTTTATTTTCATACTATTCATATTGGTATGGTATGATTATATCACAAAGTACAGTTTTCGTCAAGTGTTATAATAAACAAATAAATCATACAATTCCCATAGGAATATGTACATATTGGTTCTGCATACCATGAAATACATATTTTTATCTGCACGTACAAAACTGTCTTTAACGTGAGTTCGACAAATATTTATGTAAATTTTCGGGCGAACACAGTTCGCCCCTACAAAAAATCTTCACAATAATTATTAGAAAGTAGGGTTTCCAAAGGGAACTTGTTCCCTTTGGCATGAATACGCAACGCACTTGACACATACGAATGAAAAAGTCTTTGATTTTTGACATATTTTTTCTGATAAATATAAAATTTTTATACAGCTTTCACAAATGCTCTTTAAATTGTCCACCGAATCTTCAAAAAATGAGTTGACAAAATATATATAAGTTGATAAAATTAACTTTAATAGAAATCAATTCACTTTTATCAAAGAACGGAGGTAATTTATGAAAAAACGTATTTCAGCGGTACTTACTGCGGTTATGACAGCAGTATCAATAGGCTTTATGCCTTACAGCGTCACTGGCAGAGCGGACAACCCGATAGTACAGACCACATATACAACTGACCCTGCACCTCT
>Ga0326511_10000985_pt1 | contig 24227 bp, 21 predicted proteins | sample 0_2496_0518_D_FD_203701 | JGI IMG/M metagenome (GOLD analysis project Ga0326511, IMG submission 203701) | Bovine rumen microbial communities from UC Davis, California, United States - 0_2496_0518 | ecosystem: Host-associated > Mammals > Digestive system > Stomach > Rumen | place: USA...
GCTTTCGATCGAGGTCTTATTTCCAGGGATAGAATCATTAAATTATGCGAGAATGTTGCAAATCTAAGCGAATTGGCTGAGTTAAAGCATGATTTATCACCCACTCTGGTATCTTCAATGTTTAGTCAACGTAACGAGGCCTTGTTGTATCTGCGCTCCTGTGTTGCACACTACTATATTCGGGATCTGGTACAGGCCATCTGCAATAATTTTGACAAATATCTTGAGACTGGAGAGCCAGATTTTCAGTTTGGTAATTATCCTGGCGTGGTTATGGTGGATATGCTAAAGGACTTTGAAAATAAATATATTTATAATCATTATGATGTACAGACTCTAGATTTATCGGGAGCTGCGTATATACGGGGGCTTTTTTCTACATACGAACGTCTTCTAAATGAAAGTAGCGAAGATCTGAAACTTGAATTAAAGGCAGAAGGGGGTGATCCTTTCTGTATGCGCATCGCCTCGCGCATTTCAAAACGTCAAAAACAGGTATATTTTGATGAGCTAGAGCGGAACAGTTATAGTGAAATATATAATCGCATCAGACTTTTGGTGGATTATATCTCAGGAATGACTGATACCTATGCCGCTTCTGAATATAGAATATTAAAAGGTGTTCTTTAATAAAAGAAATTTCATTTATAATCTGTTAAAATATCGCCAGAGATAAATGGAATTTAAAAATGGAAAATAATAATGCAGTAGTCTTTTCTTCGGCTGATCCTTGTTTTGACGATATTCGTCCTTGTCGCGACGATGAGGTAAAAAACGAGTTAGAAAAGATTATTTCTGATAAATTTGTAATCGACAATATTTTAAAATATTCATATCCGAGGCTTTCATCTTGGTTACCGTTTATTAAGCCTTTTGTGAAGTATTATCTGCGTCAGAAGATAAGCAAGATCAACACGATTAGTGATTTCCAGAAAATCGTTGCAAATTATGTGCAGAAAATGATGTCTAATACCACTGATGGCGTTGAACTTGTTGGTTTTGATAAGCTAGAAAAGAATAAGGGCTATCTTTTTATTTCCAATCATCGTGATATTTCACTAGATCCGGCTTTTATCGATTATGCGCTGTTTATGAATGGACATGATACCGTGCGTATTGCAATCGGTGATAATCTTTTAAAGATGCCGGCTGCCACTTCTCTGATGCGCCTTAACAGAAGTTTTATCGTGATGCGTTCAATTGAAAGTCCAAGAGAAAAACTTAAGGCTCTAACGCATCTTTCTACCTACATCGGCCTTTCCATTAAAGAAAATGTTTCTGTGTGGATAGCGCAAAGGGAAGGCAGAGCAAAGGACGGTAACGATAAAACTGAGGATGCGGTTTTAAAAATGCTGTCTCTGTATGGTAGACAGAAAAAACAGAGTTTTTTTGAGTACATGAAGACGCTTAATATCGTTCCGGTCTCCATTACTTACGAATATGATCCCAATGATTTGGCCAAGGCCAAAGAGCTTTATGCCAAAGAAAAAAATGGCTCGTATCACAAAAATGAATTTGAAGACATAGATACCATAATAAGGGGTATCCGTGGCTACAAAGGTCATGTAAAATTAGTAGCAGGAAGTCCTATAAAAGACGGTTTTGAAACCGCAGAGGATCTATCCGCCATTATTGACAGATTTATTTGGTCTAACTACGCAATGTATCCTAGTACCTTAATCAGTGCGGGGATAACAGAAGAAATTACGGCAAAGCAAAAAGAGAAATTTGAGGAACGGCTCAGTACTTATCCTATGGAGTTAAGAGATAAGGTGCGAGCTATGTATGCCAGACCGTATTTCAATAAGGACCAATTAAAAAATGTTCAATCCAGTTTATGAGATAAATGGCAGGATTAGTCGTTTTCGTGTGACTTGTCTTGCTGTAGCATCTGTTTGCTTCATTTCAGGGACCTGCCTAAAACTGATTTCTAGTGATGACACTGTAGAGTTATCTTCAAGAGCAACTGTTCCTGTATCGACGTCAGTTGATATTTCTGACAGTGCAGAAGAGAAATTTACTGCGGAAGATAAGACTCTCGCCTTTGATTATGTGCAAATTCGCCAAAAAGCAGTACAGGATCTTAGGAAGAATGATGAATATATGGGATTTTGCAGTGTGGTTGACCATAATTCTGAACAGTGCAAAGTCAGTATCGAAAAAGATTTATCACCTTATTATGTGCTTAGTTATGATGTAAATTCTGAAGGTTATAATCTGCATCTTGAGGCCACAGAGCAAAACAAAGATAAATGCAAGATTTTTGAGATCAACAGTAATGGTGAATGGTTAGCCTTAAATGATAACGGTGATGTAGATGCTGACTGTTTGGGTGGAAGGACCTTCGATTCACATCGGTTTGCTTTAGTCAGAGATACCGATAATAATGACGGACAGATTGCACCATCTGGACTTGCACCAATAGGTACAATTCTGTCTTCTAGATAAGACAAGAGGTTAGTATGGAAATTACAAAGGATACTGTTGCCACAATAAGTTATACCGTAACTGAAACAGACGGCAAGGTTGTAGGTAGAACAGAGCCAGGCGTTCCTGTGGTGGCTCTAATTGGTCACGGTTTTCTTGTAAAAGGACTTGAAAAAGCAATTTTAGGCCATAAGAAGGGTGATGAGTTCGCCATTACTCTAGAGCCTAAAGATACCTATGGTGAAATTGATGAGACCTTGATACAGACCATCGATAAGAACCTTTTTGGTGATTTTGAAATTGCTGTGGGAAATGTTTTTGAGGCGGATTCAGAACAGGGACCTATGGCAGTCGTAGTCAAGGACATTACCGATGATAAAGTTGTAGTTGATGGCAATCATCCTTTAGCAGGTAAGGTGCTTAATTTCTTGATTGTAATTGATGATGTGCGTGAAGCAACTCCTGAAGAAATTGAACACGGACATGCTCATGTCGATGGAAATTGTCCATCTCATGGACATCACTGCTGTCATCATCACGAGGGTGAGGAAGGGGAGCATCACTGCTGTCATCATCACGAGGGTGAGGAAGGGGAGCATCACTGCTGTCACCATCATGATGGCAAGGAAGGGGAGCATCACTGCTGTCACCACCATGATGGTGAGGAAGGGGAGCATCACTGCTGTCATCACCATGATGATGAGGAAGGGGAACATCACCACTGTCATCACCACGATGATAACTGATCTTTTGTGCATATCGGCAAGTGCATCTTGCTGGTCACTAATAAATCTCTCCTAAGATTTTGATAAAACAGGCTCTATAAAGGGCCTCTTTTTTTAACTGAGAATAAGTATGAAATTTATAGTACGTCTTTTCCCTGAAATATCCGTAAAAAGCAAACCTGTAAGAACGAGACTTATCCGCCTTGTAAAACAGAACATTATCAATGTGTTTAAGCACCATCATCTTTGTGTGCAGGGACAGGCTCAATGGGATAAGGTGAAACTTGAAATAGATGGTGATAATGAGGAACTGCGCGCTCGCGTTATAACTGAATTATCGCGTATTCCTGGTATTCATTCCTTTATGGAGGTCCTGCAGTATCCTTTTTCAAACCTAGATGAGCTCTTTTTAAAAATAAAAGAGCAGTGTATGGAGGAAATTCGCGATAAAACCTTTGCCGTCAGGATAAAGCGCAAGGGCAATCATACTTTTAATTCCCAGGAAGCAGAACGCATTATTGGCGGAAAACTAAAGGCGTCAGTGCCAAACAAAGGAGTATGTCTAAGTGATCCTGAGGCTTTAATTCATCTTGAAATTGAAAATCAGGTGGCTTATCTCACCTCGCAAAAACATTTAGGCATAGGCGGATATCCTGTGGGCTCACAGGGAGAGGTGTTTTCGCTGATTTCAGGTGGTTTTGATAGTGGAGTTTCCACCTATAATGCCATGCACCGTGGATTACGGGTAAATTTCCTGTTCTTTAACATGGGAGGCACCGCTCATGAAATAGGTGTCAAACAGGAGGCTTATTTCCTCTGGGATCGTTTTGCAAGCTCTCACAGGGTGAAATTTGTAACGGTTCCTTTTGAGAAAATTGTCGGTCAGATTTTAGAAAAAACTCATCATGGGGTACGAGGGGTAATTTTAAAACGTATGATGATGCGGGTTGGCTCTAAGATTGCCGAAAAGTTTGATTCAGAGGCTTTGGTTACCGGAGAATCATTAGGTCAGGTTTCAAGTCAGACTTTAAGAAATCTAAGACATATTGATGACTGTTGTGATGTTCTGTTGCTAAGACCTCTTATTAGTCAGGATAAACAGGAAATCATCGATAAATCAAGAAGCATAGGTACGATTGGTTTTGCCGAGTCTATGCCTGAGTACTGCGGGGTAATTTCCGATCACCCGAATGTCTGTCCGAGTGCGAACTTTGTTGAAGAACAGGAAGCGCTAATGGATGACAATCTTGTTGAGGAGGCGGTATTGAATTCTAAAGTAATGGACATTACAGCCATTCCCGAGAATACCGTTAAACTGAAGACTGAAATTGAAACTGTGGATACCCTTGAAAAGGGGGAGGTTGTACTTGATGTAAGAGCGCCAGATGATGTGGACAGGAATCCACTAAACATCAGTGGGCACGAGGTTGTACATTTGCCTTTTTACAAAGTACTGACAGATTTTTCGAGTCTTGATATGACAAAAACCTATTGTCTTTACTGTGATCAGGGCGTGATGAGCAGTATGCAGACTAGGGCTCTCAAAGAAAAAGGGTTTCATAATGTAAAAGTCTATCGACCACATGATTAAAGCACTTAAAAATCATGGCGGTACTTTCTTATATCTGGAAGGAACGTTAATCAGGTCCTAGTTTCTCGGAACTATTTAACTTTTATGAGATTTTAGAATTTTCATAAATTTGGTTAACTCCTTCATTTGTTCTGGTTTTGTCAGTGGTCGCCATGTAAGCGTTGTCTTATTTACCCTTAACTGAAATCACGAAATAGCAGAAAAATGGCTCCATAGTCTGAAAGAAAAGGAGTCAAGAAATGGGACAGTGTCGACAGCATTAACCAAGATAAATAACTAATATTAAAGGAGCTCCTGTTTCGATCTGGCTAAAAATACTTATGGTCGACGCCACTCATTCAGAGTATATACAGGAAGAACCTGCAACAAATCAGTACATAAGTTTCACTATCACAATATTAAGAGGTCAAAATGCATACTACAGAAGAAGGGACAGAGTTCATTGACATTCATTTTGTAACTCCTGAAAAAGGTTTGGATTTCTGCTGTGAAATCTCATCAACAGACTATGAAACATTTGAAATTCCATCCGTAAGAATTTACGATAAAACAGGAAATAAAAGACTTGGAGTGATTAGAATGGAGCATAGGCCTGAGAATGAAACTGACTTCGAGGAGTGTGATGAAAGCATACCAAAGGAAATTGTCAAAGCATTCTTCAACTTTATTTCAAAGGAAGATAACTGGGATGACTTTATTTTTGAATGGGACTCCCTGTCTGAACATTACGAGCACAAAGACTAGGATTTATGCTTAACAAAATAATTATCTGCTGCTAAATAAAATGGCATTATGAGGTCCTTCACGAGGGAAATCATTTATTTTGTGCCTAAAGCAAACGGGAGCGAACTTTTAAACAGTCTGGCTCCCTGTGTTCTGCAGTAAATACCAATAATTTCGCATATAACTAGGTCTAACGTTCGGCTTACTAAAAGGGCTGGGCGTTTTTTAACCTTTATAAATTATTAGAATCATACCTATTACGTTAAGAAGAAAAAACAATATTTGTTTTAAGGATATACGCCACTGATTAAGGCAAGGAAAAAAGCGACTTTTGAGCCCTCTTGCTAGGTTTTGTCTTTCTCCAGTTTCATCCTATGAAATCCAACAGCTCCTTAAAAATCTGTGTTCGGATTATTGATATATTTCTACATAGTCTAATGAGACGGTCCTTGAAGAAAGAACCGTAGCACTGCATCTTCAACATAGATAAGGAAATCATGACTATCGATCTTAAGATCATGGCTATGAAAAAAATATAAGTTTTCAAAAACTAAAAATAATAGTCCTAAAGACATATCTGTTTTGCAGGATCTACCTTTGAGGCTTTGACTGCCGGAAAGATGGTTGCCAGAAGACTCAAGATAAGAGCGCATCCTACAATAAAGATAAGATCTACAGGATCTATTTTAGAGGGGATAAAACTAATAAAATACACTTCCTCGTTTAAAAGATTAAACCCAAACCAGTCCTTGAAGTGCAAAGTGACATATGGGGTTATGGCCGAGATAAGGACACCCAAGGTGACACCTAAGATACTGCCTTTGAGAGACAGCAACACTCCCATCAGGCTAAAAGTATAGATTATCTGTTTGCGAGGCATGCCCAGTGTTTTTAAGATGGCGATTTCTGTTGCCTTTTCGCTCACCACCATAAACAGTGTGGAGATAATGTTAAAGCAGGCTACAGCCATAACCAGAATCATAGCAAGATACATGATAGATCTTATCATGTTGATATCGCGGTAGAGTTTCCCCTGAGTATCTACCCAGGAGCGGGCCTCATAAAAAATTTCGTCGGTATAGCGCAGACGTGAAATAATGTCAGGAGCCATGAGCATATTATTTACCCCAAGATGCAACGTATTGGGAGCGTCAAGTTTGGTTATGTTCATGGCAGTGTCAAGGTTGATAAAAGCAAAGTTCCCGTCAAGATTGCCTCCGGTTTTGAAAAAACCTGCAATCTCAAACGTGTGGTTTACAAGATTGCCGAATCCGCTGTTATTGATGTTGCTGTCAATGCTTTGAAATGCTATGGTGTCACCTTTTTTAAGGTTAAGTTTACGCCTTATTCCGTCACCTAGAATAATTTTATCCGTATTCTTGCTATTGATGACCTCAAGGCTCACATCCATAAATCTGTCAAGAGAAACCACCTTTTTTTCCAAAGGAGGATCAATACCGAAAATTACAGCAGGGGCGTAACTGGTTTCATGATTAAAAGCTCCGTTGATGGTTACCACAGGAGCGATGGCCGTAATCTCTTCAAGAGATTCTATTTTGGAGTAAATGTTTTTCAGATCTGTAAAGCCTTTTGGCGTGGTCGCATGCACTTCACCGGCTGGAATTAGGGAGAGGACGCGATTGTTCAGTTCATATTCAAAACCGTTCATGGCGGACAATCCTACAATGAGCGCACATACTCCCACAAGAATTCCGGCTGTTGAAGCCATGGAGATAAACCTTGAGAGGGGGCCATTGCGTTTTGAATTTAAAAAACGTTTTGCCAGCTTGAAATTGAGACTAATCACAGTTGATAACTCCATCGTGCATGGTATAAATCCGGTCGCATCTTGAGGCTAACTGTTCATCGTGAGTTACCATTACTACTGCTGTTTTTTCTTCTTTCACAAGAGTGGTAAAGAGTGTGAAAATTTCATTGGCATTATGCGCGTCAAGATTTCCGGTAGGTTCATCGGCCAAAATGAGTTTAGGCTTGTTGACTAGAGCTCGTGCAATTGCAACCCGCTGTCTTTCACCTCCGGAAAGTTCTGAGGGTTTGTTATTTAATCTATGTCCAAGTCCTACCTTTACGAGGTACTCTTTACCGCGTCGAGCGACCTCAGCCTCCGGAAGTCTATTGATGAGAAGCGGTATCATGACGTTTTCAAGGGCGGTAAAATCTCCCAAAAGATGGTGAAACTGATAGACAAAGCCGAGTTTCTGGTTGCGAAACCTTGCCTTGTAATCTTCACTTGAATAACTGAGACTTTTATTCTCAAAGTGAATGATACCGGTAGTAGGGGTGTCCAGAGTTCCCAGTATATGTAGGAGGGTACTCTTGCCTGAACCTGATTTTCCTACGATGGCAGTTACCTCTTCACTGTAAATATTGAGGTTAACATTTTTAAGAACCTCGGTTTCATGATTTCCTTCCCGGTAGGTTTTTGAAATATTAGTCGCAGATAATAGGATTGTATGCATAATTAACCTCGATTGAGATTTGAAACCGGATCTGTGGTTGAGGCCTTAAGGGCAGGATAGCAGGTAGAGACGAGTGTCATAGTCAGCGATGCTATGGCAATTATTACTACGTTTGAGATTTTAAAATCATATGGCATATCACCGAGCATTGCTTCAGTAGCAAGGTGCGGCAGAAGCAGCATGCCCAGAAGTGTACCGAGTGCTGTGCCGATAATACCGATGATAAGGCCATTTATGATAAAAATCTTTAGCACATCCTTATTCATAAGTCCGAGAGTCTTTAAAATAGCGATATCAGTAAGTCTAGAACTTACTGTCATGGACAGTGAGGATAGAATATTGAAGGCCGCCACTACTACAATCAAAAAAAGCATGATGTTCATGGTTAATTTTTCCATGGAGACGGCTTTAAAAAATTCTCCCTCACGTACTCTCCAGTCTGTCGCGCTAAATCCGGAACTCTTAAGTTCTTGTGCGACTTCTGTTATGTTAAACGGATCATCAAGCCATAATCTCATATGACTTGGAGTTTTATCCATTCTAAAAAAACGTCTGACATCCTCGTAGTGTCCTATGACATTTTCTATGCTGTTTGCTCCTGCAGAACTAAAGTAGGAATAAATAGAAAAATTTCTTTGTGTAGGCGTAAGTCCCATTGGTGTATAGCGGGCGTTGATGGTACTTACAAGTTTGACCTTCGAGCCAAGTGGCAGACTGTTTCTTAAAAGAACGCGCGCATCGGCTATGAGCGAGAAATTATCTTTTTGGGGGAAAGTAATAAAACCAAGATCTTCTTGGCTGTAACCATGCTTGAAAATGATCTCCTCAACAGCAATACCCTGTAGATTTATAAGTTCAAGATTGCTTGCTAACAGGAGAGTTTGTGATTCTACAAATGGACCTACGGCAATGACGTGGTCAAACTTCAGGAGTTTTTCTTTATCTTCTGAAGTTGCCTGCACCACCACATGTGGTGTATCGAGAAGCACAGATTTTTTTAACTGATTTTCTAATCCCTGCATGATTGAAGAGTCAATTATGAGTGCGGCCACACCAAGGATAATACCTATGGTTGATAGGATTGAAACGAAGAAGGCAAAGCGGTGAGTCCGACTGCTGTATAGGTATTTGAGGGCAATGGCCGTATTGAGCGGGTAAAAAAGTTTCACAAATAATCTCTAATTGATGCGAGGCTTGACTCTCTGGGCCTAAAGGAGCATGCCATTTTATGAGAGTCTTTTAATCTTTAAAACACGTAATATTATAACTTTATTAGGGGTAATCGTGCAAAGATCGGCAAAAACCATCTTAAATTTAAGTCAATACAGTCATGTCTGCATATACATAGGGGATAAAGTTTCGGTTCTGCCTACAAGTGCTGTGAGTCCTCTTAAATACTATTTAACATTAAGCATAACCCTTATAAAAAACTTAATTTTGAGGACTCTTTGTCGATCGCCTTGCAAATTAAAAAAAGGTTGTGAACAGTAACTATGCATATTTTAGAAGTCGTAAGATTAATTTCAAATACGACCTTAAAAATGAGATAATAGAAAGATTGAATGTTTTTTTTGAGCATGTTGTCTCTGTTAGCCCCAACACTTATGGGTAAATTTTGAAATGGATAAATTAGAAGAAGCCAAAATAAATGGCGTGGCTGCCGCGAAGAAGGCCAATAGTCTTAATGAATTAAATGATATCAAAGTCAGTCTTCTAGGAAAAAAGGGTGCCTTTACTGCTTTTATGCGTGAATTAGGCTCTCTAAGTGCTGAGGAACGCCCTGTAAGAGGTGCCGCTATCAATGAAGCCAGACAGGCTGTGATAGATGCTTTAGAAGAGCGCCGTCTTTCTCTTGAGAAGGAGGCTCTTTCTGCAAAGCTTGCAAGTGAGACTGTGGATATAACCTTAAATGGTCGTAATGTCAGTCTTGGCAACGAACATCCTATCAGCAGAACTATTGAAAGAATTAAAGAGATTTTTGGATCAATGGGATTTGAAGTGGTAGGAGGTCCTGAAATTGAGGATGATTATCATAATTTTGATGCTCTGAATTTACCTCCTAATCATCCTGCCCGTTCTACACAGGATACGTTTGCGGTTGAGAATGGTCTTCTCTTGAGATCTCAGACTTCATCTGTACAGATCCGTACCATGGAAGTACAGAAACCGCCAATTCGCATGATCGCACCAGGACGTGTGTATCGTAATGATTATGATATGACTCATACCCCAATGTTCCATCAGGTAGAGGGACTGCTCGTTGAAGAGCATACATCGTTTGCGGAACTAAAAGGGGTACTGCACGACTTTTTGCTAAAATTTTTTGAAGAAGAGCTGGAAGTACGCTTTAGACCTTCCTTTTTCCCATTCACCGAGCCGTCTGCCGAAGTTGACCTGCGTCGAAAGGGAGGCAAATGGTTAGAGGTTTTAGGCTGCGGTATGGTTCATCCTAATGTGCTTAGAAATGTTGGCATTGATACTGATAAATATATTGGCTATGCCTTTGGTATGGGCGTTGAACGTTTAACGATGCTTCGTTATGGGGTCAATGATTTAAGAGCATTCTTCGAGAATGATCTGCGCTTTTTAAAACAGTTTGCTTAAAAAAATTTGGGATTAGAAAATGATTTTCAATAAATTATGGCTTGATGAACTGGTTCCTAATACTCTTGATGTGCAGACCCTCTCTGACATGATTACCATGGCGGGATTGGAGGTTGATTCTGTAAGTGATGTAGCCGACAGTTTTGAGAAAGTTGTTGTAGGCTATGTAATTGACTGTGTTCCGCATCCTGATTCTGATCATATGCATGTTACCCATGTGGATGTTGGACAGGGAGAGCCTCTGCAGATAGTCTGCGGAGCCCCTAACTGCAGAGCCAATCTTAAGGTCTGTGTCTCCTTAATAGGTGCTCATGTTAATGGAATTACCATTAAAAAGGCCAAACTTCGCGGGGTAGAATCCAATGGTATGCTCTGCTCTTTAAAAGAACTGGGAATGGCTGAGGAATCATCAGGTATTATTGAGCTTCCTGAGGACGCACCTATAGGTGTAGATATTCGAGATTATCTTAAGTTAAATGACAAGAAAATCGACGTTGATCTGACTACCAATCGTGCCGATTGCCTTGCAATCTGCGGCATTGCCCGTGAGGTGGCTGTTCTTTTAGGCAGGAAATTTGAGATGCCGAAGGTTTTACCGGTAGCTCCGCAGAGTGAGGAGATTTTTCCTGTTGAAATTGTGGATAAGGAAATGTGTCCACGTTATCTTGATCGCGTGATTCGTGGTGTGAACCAGAAGGCAAAATCCCCTTTATGGATGGTAGAACGTCTTCGCCGCTGCGGTATTCGTGCGGTTTCTCCAGTTGTGGACGTTACTAACTACGTTATGCTCGAGTACAGCCAGCCTCTGCATTCTTTTGATTTAAACAAGCTACACGGACGTATTGTAGTACGCAAGGCCAAAAATGACGAGAAACTAACAGTGCTTTCAGGTGAAGAACTTACCTTAAAGGACAATACCTTATTGATTACTGATGATAATGGACCTGTAGCCTTAGCCGGTATTTTTGGTGGCTTGAACTCCGGAATTGATGAAAATACCCAGGATGTGCTTTTGGAGTCTGCCTTCTTTACGCCAGATGCCATCAAGGGACGGGCCCGTCAGTATGGTCTTGATACTGATGCCTCGCACCGTTTTGAGCGCGGAGTTGATGCTACTTCGCAGCGTCGTGCCATGGAGCGTGCCACAAGGTTGCTCATTGAAATAGCCGGAGGTACGCCAGGCCCAATCAATGAAGTGGCCTTTGAAGAGTGCATTCCTGCTCACAAGCCAATTTTATTGCGTTTATCCAAACTGCAGCGAGTTTTAGGTGAGGATATTCCTGAAAGCACTGTTTTAAGTATTTTAGAGAATCTTGAGCTAAATCCTAAAAAAACGGATGAAGGTATAGTCTGTGTAAGTCCTGCCTTTAGGTTCGATTTGGCTATTGAAGAAGATCTGATTGAGGAAGTTGCCCGTATTTACGGTTACAACAAGATCCCTAACCGCAGATCGGTTAGTGAACTGTATATGGTTCATGATAAAGAGGAAGTGGTTACAGACAGAGAAATAAAGAATTCTCTTATAGCCTTAGGATACAATGAGGCAATCACTTATTCATTTACTGATCCTCAGGTATTAAAAGATTTTTCTTCTGTAAAGCCATTATTGCTGACCACTCCGATTTCTCCTGAAATGTCAGCAATGCGTACCACCCTGCTTGCAGGTCTTGCTTTGGTAGCCAAATATAACGTTAATCGTCAGCAGAGTAGAGTCAAGCTCTTTGAACAGGGCTTGCGCTACATCACTGATGAAAATGCCGAAAACGGAGTCCGTCAGGAAGCCATGGTGGCAGGTATTTTTGTTGGTGACGTTCAAACTGAATCCTGGTGCCAGAAGAGTCGTTCCGTAGATTTCTTTGATATTAAAGGGGATGTGCAGAATTTACTTTCTTTGAGTGTTAAGGCTCACGATTTTTCTTTCAAAAGATCGGAAGAGGAGTTTTTACATCCTGGGCAGGGGGCAGATATTTTTGCCGATGGCAGAAAAGTTGGTTTTGTAGGAATGCTGCATCCACTTACACAAAAACATCTTGGTTTTAAACAGAATGTGGCTGTTTTTGAAATTGAACAGGAGATCCTGGCTAAGAAGAGTTTGCCATTATACCAGCCAATTTCTAAGTTCCCGTCGGTGAGACGTGATTTTGCCTTTGTCATTAGCAAAGATATTGCCGTAAGTGATTTATGCGCTTATATTGCAAAGGTTGGCGGGGAACTGGTGCAAAACGTCAATGTCTTTGATGTTTTTGAAGATGCAAGCCTTGGGGATTGTCACTCAGTGGCTTTAAGTGTAACCGCTCAAACCATCGAGCATACTTTAGAGGATAGCGAGGTTGAAACCATGGTTAACAGTATCGTATCCTCGGTTAAGGAAAAATTTGGTGCTACGCTAAGATCCTAGAACAAAGAGGTATTTATGCAGGATAATAATATGAGTTCCATAGAGACACAGCTCTCTTCTCTTGAAAAAATTACGGAAGAATTGGAAAGTGGCAAACTGCCCATTGATGAAGCCATAAATCTGTACACAAAGGGGATGGAATTGGCTTTATCCTGCAAGAAAAATCTAGATAATCTAGGACAGCGTATCCAGTTGGCCAAAAAAAATGCCCATGAGGCTATCGAACTTGAAAATGTCGAATTTAAGGATGAGGAATAGGGTAGGTCAGTAATGCAGAATTTAGATGCATATGCAAAAGAAGTCCGCACGCGTATTAATGATTTTATGGCACAGTATCTGTCATCTTTGGACAATGATGCGGTAAAACTTAAAGAAGCCATGAATTATGGACTGCTTTTAGGCGGTAAAAGAGCGCGGCCCCTTCTGGTATATGCTACTGGTGAGTCTTTGGGACAGAAGCGGGAAGTTTTAGACTATGTCGCTGCCGCTGTAGAATGCATTCATGCTTATTCTCTTATTCACGATGATATGCCGGAAATGGATAATGATGTCTTGCGTCGTGGTCAGCAGACAGTGCATGTTAAATTCGGACAGACCATGGCTCTTTTGGCTGGCGATGCCTTACAGACTCTGGCTTTTGAGTTCGTAAGTGATAAACGCTCGAGTTTATCGGATAGTGCCATAAGCCGTCTTACTGCCATTTTAGCAAAATGTTCAGGTTATGCCGGAATGTGTGGGGGACAGGCCCTCGACCTGCTGGCCGAAGGCCAGCAAATTTCCTATGAGGAACTGCGTCTGTTACACTCCAAAAAAACAGGAGCGCTGATTCGTGCCGCTGTAATGATGGGGGCACAGAGTGTAGATGGAGTAGACGATAAGGTTCTTGAGGCGCTAGATAGCTATGCCACTTCTACCGGCCTTGCCTTTCAGGTTTGGGATGATATCCTAGATGTGATTGGTGATGCCAAAGTCATGGGAAAGACTCAGGGGGCTGATGAATCTTTGGACAAAAGTACCTATCCTGCCCTAATGGGACTTGAGGAGGCTAAGATTTTTGCCAAAGACTGTGCGCAAAATGCCATTGATTTTCTAAAGAATGTTCCGTTTGATACCTCTATTCTTACAGAATTTGCACTGTTTACTGTGGATCGGGATCATTGATAATTGACTAAAGTTGTAACTCCCCTGCTAGATGGTATTCATTCCACTAGTGATTTAAGAAAGCTGCCTATTAACGATCTCAAGCAGGTTTGCGCTGAGATAAGGTCTTACATTGTCGATACAGTAAGTAAGACGGCGGGACATCTTGCTTCAGGACTTGCCGTGGTAGAATTGACTACCGCTCTGCACTATGTATACGATACTCCTAAGGACACGATCATCTTTGATGTCGGTCATCAGTCCTATCCGCATAAGATTTTAACAGGTCACAAGGATGCTCTGGGTACAATACGTCAGCGTCATGGTCTGCATGCCTTTATCTGGAGAGGAGAAACACTTTACGATCTTATCTCTACAGGTCATGCCTCTACCTCCATAGGTTCTGCACTCGGTCTTGCCATTGCCAGAAAAAAACTGGGTAATCCGTCAAAAGTTATTGCTGTGATAGGGGATGGGGCGCTGTCTGGTGGTGCTGCCTATGAGGCCATGAACAGTGCCGGCTCGATGGAAGGACTTGATCTTACAGTTATTTTAAATGATAACGAAATGAGCATATCCGAGAATGTGGGTTCTGTTTCCAAATATCTGGCTTCAATTCTCGCCAGTCCCTATTATGTGAATTTTGTGGAAGGCGGTAAGAAGCTGTTAACGAAACTGGATTTACCTTCTATCAAACAGTTAGCACAAAAAGCCGAGGAACACGTCAAAGGCATGATCATGCCAGGTACCTTTTTTGAGGAGTTAGGATTCAACTACATTGGTCCTGTGGATGGACATGATATTGAAGGTCTTGTTTCACTGTTGCAGAATGTAAAGAAAATGAATGGTCTGCAGCTGGTTCACGTAGTGACTAAAAAAGGTAAAGGCTACCGTCCTGCAGAAATTGATCCTACTAAATATCATGGTGTTCCCTCTTTTGATCCGGAAATAGGTATTGAAAGTAAAGTAAGTGCTGATCATGTTACTTATTCGGAGAATCTGGGCAGGTGGCTTTTAAACCGGGCGGCTGTCGATCCGAACGTGGTGGCTATCACTCCTGCCATGCCCGTTGGTTCTGGGATGGATAAATTTGCCAAAGTTTATCCTGACAGGTTTTTTGATGTGGGAATTGCTGAACAGCATTCTATGGTAATGGCCTCAGGTATGGCTGCAGGAGGTCTGCATCCGGTGGTAGGCATCTATTCGACTTTTTTGCAGCGAGCCTATGATGGACTTATTCATGATGTCGCCATTCAGAATCTGCCCATTCTTGTTGCCGTAGATAGAGGCGGTATTGTGGGGCCTGACGGCCCTACTCACCAGGGAATTTTTGATATTGCTTTTATGCGCTGCATTCCTAATCTTGTGATTATGACCCCATCTAATCTTAAAGAGCAGTATCTTATGCTAAATACGGGGTATCTGTGTAATAAACCCTGTGTGATTAGATATGAAAGGGGCGCAGATGATACAGATATCTCTGATATAAGTGACAAGGATACCTTACCGCTTGGAAAGTCTAATGTGCTGCACTGTGGCCGGAAAATCGCGCTATGCTGTTTTGGTTCAGTAGTTCACACTCTGATGCCGTTGGCAAAAAAATATGATTTAACCCTGGTGGACATGCGTTTTATTAAACCATTGGATGAAGAGCGGATTAGAAAACTAGCTCAGGAACACGAGTTCCTCATCAGTATTGAGGAAGGAGTGATTCAAGGCGGTATTGGAGAAGAAATCCTGAGAATTGCCCATGAAGCCAGTAATCAAGTTACAGTTAGACTTTTGGGTATTAAGGATGAGTTTGTTCCCGAGGGCAGTCGTACTGAGCTTCTCGCAGAGCAAGGTTTGGATGCCACTTCAATTGAAAAATATATTGTTAGAATTTTGGAAGGAAGTTATGCCATCGTTTGATATTGTCTCGAAATTAAAAAAAGATGAAGTGCAGAATGCGGTCGATAACGCTAACCGTGAACTCTCGACGCGCTATGATTTTAGAGGAGTTGAGGCTTCCTATAGTTTTGATAAAACCAAAAATGAAGTAAAGGTTGAGGCTCAAGAAGAGTTTCAGGTGCAGCAGATGAACGAAATTCTGCGCATGAAACTGGTTAAGCGTAATATAGAGGCAACTGCGGCAACATTCTCTGAGATAACAAGGTCAGGAAAAAAATCTATTGAGACCGTATCCTTCAAGGAAGGTATTGATAAGGAGTTAGGCAAGAAGATTATCAAGATCATCAAAGATGCTAAACTTAAGGTCGACCCTAAGATCAATGATGATATTGTGAGGGTTACCGGAAAGAAAAAGGATGACCTGCAGGCTGTCATTGCTCTTATCAAAAACAGTAAGATTGAGCAGCCACTGCAGTATGAAAATTTCCGTGATTAAGCAAGATAGTTCATCATGATACTGTCAGAGAAAAATAAGCACCTTCTAAATCAGATTTTTTCCAAGAAAATGGGGGTGTGCCTGTGTCTTGGTTTTGCCTCAGGTATGCCTCTTTTTGTAGTATTGACTCTTATCAGTGCCTATCTTCGCAAGGAGGGAGTCAATCTTAAGGAAATAGGGCTTTTCTCTTTGGCTTCTTTCCCCTATACCTGGAAATTCTTGTGGGCGCCGCTTCTTGATCGCTACAATCTTTTCAATTTAGGTCGAAGACGCGGTTGGATAATACTCTCGCAGGTGTGCGTGTTCGTTTCGATAGCCGTTATAGGTTTTTTTGATGCCCAAAAAAGCACCATGCTTATTGCGTTAATAACTCTGGTTCTTTCCTTTAGTTCGGCTACACAGGATATTGTCATAGATGCATATCGACGTGAAATTCTCCTTGATAACGAACTGGGACTTGGCAGTTCTCTGTTTGTGGCCGCCAGTCGGGCCTCTTCTTTGATTCCCGCCGGTTTATCCCTGATTCTTGCTGATTTTATCTCATGGAATATGGTATTTATCATTACCGCATCCTTTATGCTGCCGTGCCTTATCCTATCTTTTTTTCTGAAGGAACCAGAAAATCTAAGAACGCCACGTACTCTTAAGGAAGCGGTTATTGAACCCTTTCGTGAGTTTATCAATAGAAGCGGCTTAAAATCTGTAATTTTAGTGGTGTTTTTTGTGTTCTGCTATAAACTGGGTGATTCCATGGCTACGGCTTTGGCTACGCCTTTTTATATCGATCTTAAATATGACCTCCTAACCATTGGTCTTGTAGCAAAAAACTGCGGTATATGGTCTATGATTATAGGCGGGATCATTGGTGGAATTATCATGCTTAAGATTGGCATCAACCGCGCTCTGTGGATTTTTGGTTTTGGACAGCTAATTACAATTTTAGGTTTTGCCCTGTTAGCGCATATTGGTGCCGAGTCTGAAACCCATCCTTCGATATGGCTTTTGGCTGCGGTTCTTATTGCAGAATATCTTGGAGCCGGTCTTGGTACCGCCGCCTTTGTCGCTTATATTTCGGCACAGACCTCAAAAACTTTTGCGGCTACACAGTTTGCCCTACTTACTTCTCTTAGCGCAGTTCCTAGAACTTTCTGCAATGCCACTACGGGCTATCTTGTGGAAAGTCTGGGCTGGGAGAATTTCTTTTATCTGTGCACTGTTTTAGCAGTACCGGGTATGCTGTTGCTGATGGTAGTAGCACCCTACAATAAAGAGACAGTCTCACAACTTTGATATTTCTTTTATGTGGATGTGCAAAAATTTTTTTTCAATTTTTGCATGATGATCTAACATTTTAGATTTATGTCGTATTATTCGCATCTTAAATGGAAAAAGTGCATGATAGATGCTAGAATTATATTTATGATTGCGTGTATTGTGGCTATTCTTCCTTCGAGTTTTATCTAGGGAGAATGGCTGATACAGGTACATCTGAAGATATGTATCCTCATATTTAATTATTGGAACCGTCTATGATTAACATCAAAAAAGGATTGGATCTGCCAATTGACGGCAAGCCAAAACAGGTTATAGAAGATGGTGCTGACGTAAAGCATGTGGCCTTAATTGGCTCTGATTACGTTGGGCTTCGTCCTTCCATGGCTGTTGAGGCCGGTCAGACTGTCAAAAAAGGTCAGGTTCTCTTTGAAGATAAAAAAAATCCTGGGACACGTTTCACCGCCCCAGCTGCAGGTAAAGTTGTAGCTGTCAATCGAGGTGAGCGCCGTGCTTTCCAGTCAATTGTAATTGAAGTAGATCCAAAGGGTAAGAGTGTTGCCTTTAAAAAGACTGCACCAGATGACCTTTTAGGTCTGTCCTCTAAAGAAGTGATTGATGAGCTGGTTGAGTCAGGAATGTGGACCGCATTTCGCACTCGTCCTTTTGATAAGGTACCTGCTATTGGTACTTTACCTCATTCCATCTTTGTTACTGCCATTGATACCAATCCTCTGGCAGCAGATCCTAAACTCATTATTGATTCTGATCCGGATGCCTTTGTCAATGGTATCAAGGTCTTAAGCAGAATCGGTGATTTTAAGGTTTATGTCTGCAAAGGTGAACAGTCACTGCCATCTGTAAGTATTCCTAATGTGCACGAAGAGGTCTTTATCGGACCACATCCTGCAGGCTTACCTGGAGTGCATATTCATTATCTTGATCCAGTATCAGAGAATAAGACTGTTTGGCACATCGGTTATCAGGATGTCATTGCCATCGGACATCTGTTTGTAGACGGTGAGTTCTATAATCAGCGTGTGATTTCCATTGCCGGACCTCAGGCTGCAAATCCACGTCTTGTAAAGACCATGATGGGGGCTTCCGTTGCCGAGTTAACCGTTAATGAAATTACTCCTTCAGACAAAGGGGTACGTGTTATAGCGGGTACAGTGCTGTGGGGCAATACCGCTGTTGGACCTTATGCCTATCTTGGCAGATATCATCAGGGTATCGCTTTTCTTGAAGAAGGTTCTACTAACGAGTTCTTCTTGGTCAATTGGATGGGCTTAGCATCTAAACGTCATTCTGCAACTCGCTCTTGTCTTTCTAGTTTCATTAAACCTTCCTCATATATCTTTAATACAGCACTTAACGGTGGACCTCGTCCGATACTTCCAATCGGCTGTTATGATAAGGTTTTGGGCTGTTTTGATGTTGAGGCTACAATGCTTGTTCGTGCCATTGATATGAATGACACAGATCAGGCCAAGCTTCTTGGTATCTTAGAGCTTTCTGAAGAAGATGTTGCACTGGCAACCTATGTTTGTCCAGGCAAGAACGACTTCGGTCCGCTGCTTCGCAGAAGCCTGACCAAGATTGAAGTGGAGGGCTAAGCGGTGCTATTAGATATTTTAAAGAAATTTTCACTGCTGTTTACTAAGGATGGACTTCTAGCATGGTTTTATCCATTGTATGAAGGTACCTTCACCTTTTTATACAGTTCTGGAAGAGTAACAACCGGCAGAACACACGTTCGTGATTTCTCTGAATACAAGAGACTCATGATTCTAGTGTGGCTGGCAGTTTTTCCTTGCATGCTCTGGGGGCTGTTCAATATCGGCAATCAGACGGTAATGGCTATTGCCTCCTTACCAAATGGTGAAGATTACGCCATGCAGTCCTTCAAACTGGCATCTGCTGACTGGCATTATGCTTTAGCCCAGATGTTCGGTGCCTGTCTTGGTGCTGAGGCCGGGATCTACTCAAAACTGGTAATTGGTGCTGTATATTTCTTCCCTCTGTATGCAGTAGTATTTGCTGTAGGTGCATTCTGGGAAGTGCTGTTCTGTCTGGTACGTCACCACGAAGTAAATGAAGGTTTTTTTGTAACCTCCATTCTTTTTGCACTGATTGTGCCACCAAGCATGCCTTTATGGCAGGCAGCTCTCGGTATATCCTTTGGTGTGCTGATTGGTAAGGAAGTTTTTGGTGGTACTGGAAGGAACTTTGTAAACCCTGCATTGTGTGGTCGTGCATTTTTGTTCTTTGCCTATCCTGCTTCCATTTCCGGCACAACCTGCTGGGTTCCAGTGGATGGGTTCTCAGGTGCAACTCCTTTAGCACAGTGGGCTGCAGGTGGACGTGATGCTCTGGTGGATGCTTCTGGTGAGGCTATTAACTGGATGGATGCCTTCTTGGGTAATATTCCAGGTTCCATGGGCGAAGGCTCGACTCTCATGATTTTAGTGGGTGCAGCCTTTATTCTTATTACCGGTGTGGCTTCTTTCCGCGTGATGCTCGGTGTTTTAATCGGTGCATTCTTAACTGCCACAATGTTTAATACTATTGGTTCTGTAACCAATAATATGTTTGCAATGCCATTCGCATGGCATGCCGTATTGGGTGGTTTTGCCTTTGGTACTGTATTTATGGCAACTGATCCGGTATCATCTTCCTTTACCAATTCCGGTAAATGGGCCTTTGGTATCCTGATTGGTATTATGGTTATTTTAATCCGTACCGTAAATCCTGCTTATCCTGAGGGCATGATGCTGGCTATTCTGTTCGCAAACTGCTGGGCTCCTCTGTTTGACTACCTAGCAACTAAGCGTAATATCAAGAGGAGAATTGCACGTGTCAAAGCTTAATATTAATAAGGACTCCGTATTAGGTACCTTTACCATTATTATTACCTTCTGCTTGGTATGTTCCGTTTTGGTTTCATCGGCTGTGGTGGCCTTAAATCCGTTTAAGGAGGCTGCAATTGCCAATGACCGTCAGGTAAATATTCTTAAGGTTTCAGGTTATGAAGTGCAAGGTTCTGTTGCTGAAACATTCAATAAGCGTATCGATTCTCATCTTATTGATGTAGAAACTGGTTTACTGGCTGATGATGTTGTTCCTAAGGAGCAGATCGAAGGCTACAACTTCGCTTCTCTTGCTAAGAAACCTGATACTTCGGTACGTATTCCTAAGGATGAAGATGTTGCCGGTATTTTATCTCGTGCCAAATATATGCCTGTATATTTTGCTAAGGATGATGACGGTAAGGTTACTCGTGTGATTGTTCCATTCTATGGTCAGGCTCTGTGGTCTACCGTTTATGGTTACGTTGCCCTGTCTCCTGCTGATGGAAATACAATTTTGGGAGTAACCTTCTACTCACATGGTGAAACTCCGGGTCTTGGTGGTGAAATTGATAACCCTCGTTGGCAGCAGCTATGGGTTAACAAGAAACTAACAGACGAGAATGGGGATTATAAGTTTAAGATCGTGAAAAATGCTACAGACAAGGATCATGATATTGACGCTCTGTCTGGTGCTACACTAACTTCAGTTGGTGTGGATCATACTGCAGCCTACTGGCTCGGTGATGCTTATAGACCATTCCTTGAAAAATTAAGCAAAGGGGAGATCATTGTAAATGAGTAAGGAACCAAGTTTAAAGGAGATATTCCTAACTCCTATCATTGCAAATAACCCTGTGATGATTCAGATCTTAGGTATCTGTTCTTCTTTGGCTGTAACCTCGAGCATGAAAACTGCTTTCGTTATGGGTGTGTCTGTATGTTGCGTGTGTTCCATTGCAAATTTGGCAATTTCTGTGGTACGCTCCTACATTCCTAATTCCGTACGTATTATTGCTCAGATGACAGTTATCGCATCACTGGTTATTCTGGTTGATCAGGTCTTAAAGGCATTTGCCTATGATTTATCTAAGCAATTGTCAGTGTATGTGGGCCTTATCATTACAAACTGTATTGTGATGGGTAGAACAGAAGGCTTTGCTCTTAAATCAGCTCCATTGCCATCGTTTCTAGACGGTCTTGGTAATGGTTTAGGGTATATGCTGGTGCTGTGTGTGGTAGCAACTATCCGTGAACTGTTTGGTGCTGGAACATGGTTTGGTATGACTGTGTTTGAGTCGGTAACTAACGGTGGATGGTATGTCCCATGCGGTCTTTTAGTAATGCCACCATGCTCATTCTTTATCTTGGGTCTTTTAATTTGGGGTGTTAAGTCATTCCGTAAAGATCTGCAGGAACCACTTGAGTATGATACACACAGAGAGGATTACTAATTATGTTGGAACATTATCTTTCTCTCTTTGTTAAGAGTGTTTTTATCGAGAACATGGCTTTGGCCTTTTTCCTCGGTATGTGTACCTTCCTTGCAGTGTCAAAGAAGGTTACAACATCGGCAGGTTTAGGTGCGGCTGTGATTATGGTGCAGTTACTTGCAGTACCTGTAAATAACCTGATTAACACCTATATATTAAAACCTGATGCATTAGTTACAGGTCTAGATTTATCTTTCCTGTCGTTCATCACCTATATTGGTGTTATTGCAGCCTTGGTGCAGATCCTTGAAATATTCTTGGATAAATATGTACCTTCGCTCTATGCCGCCTTGGGTATTTTCTTACCTCTGATAACTGTAAACTGCGTTATCTTCGCTGGTGTTTCCTTCATGGTACAGCGTGAATACAATTTTACTGAGTCAGTAGTTTATGCCTTGGGTTCTGGTTCATCATGGGCTTTGGCCATTGTGTTACTCGCAGCTATCAATGAGAAATTGAAGTATTCAAATGCTCCAGGTGGTCTACGTGGTTTACCATTAACCTTCATTACCGCAGGTCTGATGGCAGTGGCCTTCATGTCCTTCTCCGGTATTCAGTTATAAGGGGGATGCATGTTTACTATTGTATCTGGTGTTGTAATGTTCGTCGCTATCGTCGTGGTGTTGGTAGCACTGATTTTAGTTGCCAGAAAATTTCTGGTACAGTCAGGTGATATCACTATCGGTGTTAATGGCGATCCAAAACTGGACATGCAATGTCCTGCTGGAGGTAAGCTTTTAAATGACCTCTCAGAGAAGGGTGTATTCGTTTCTTCAGCCTGTGGTGGTCGTGGAGCTTGCGGTCAGTGTAAAGTAAAAGTTACCGCTGGTGGTGGTAATGTTTTACCGATTGAGTATTCTCATTTTACGAAAAAAGAGATTAAGGAAGGATGGCGTCTAGCCTGTCAGGTCACTGTAAAGAATGACTGTCAGATTGAGCTGCCTCCAGAAGTCTTTGGTGTAAAGAAATGGGAGTGCGAGGTTATTTCAAATCATAACGTTGCTACTTTCATCAAGGAATTACGTCTGCGTATTCCTGAAGGTGAGGAAGTTCCTTTCCGTGCTGGTGGCTATATTCAGATTGAGGCACCTGCTCATACTGTCAAGTATGCAGATTTTGATATTGAGCCACAGTTCATCGGTGCTTTCAAACACTTTGGTTTTGACAAGCTGGTATCTAAGGTAGATACACCAATTATCAGAGCCTACTCTATGGCCAACTACCCAGGTGAGAAAGGGCTTATCATGCTGAATGTGCGTATTGCCACACCTCCATTTAATAATCCATCTGCTCCTCCAGGACAGATGTCATCCTTTATTTGGAGTTTGAAACCTGGTGATAAGGTTACGATTTCTGGTCCATTTGGTGAGTTCTTTGCTCGCGATACTGACAACGAAATGGTGTTTATCGGCGGTGGTGCTGGTATGGCTCCTATGCGTTCGCATATCTTTGATCAGTTAAAGAGATTAAACTCCAAGCGTAAAATTTCATTTTGGTACGGTGCTCGTTCCTTAAATGAAGTTTTCTATGCTGATGAATTTGACCAGTTAGCCAAAGAGCATCCTAACTTTACATGGCATTTGGCTTTGTCTGATCCTCTTCCACAGGATAACTGGACTGGTCTAACAGGCTTTATTGCCAATGTATTATATGAGCAGTATCTGCGTGACCATAAGAATCCTGAGGATGTTGAGTACTATATGTGCGGTCCTCCAATGATGTCTAAATCAGCAGTGGATATGCTGCACTCCTTAGGTGTTGAAGATGAGAATATTCTCTTTGATAACTTTGGCGGTTAGTTTAGACTAATATTTTACGAAGACTCTGCAGGTAACTGCAGGGTCTTTTTGATTTTTAGAGAGTATAAGAAAAACACTGAATAGGGCAGGATTTAAAAGATCAAAATGACAAGCCAGGCATATTCGGTTAAAGCAAATACTATTTGTGTTTCCTGGTTTTATTCATGACCCGCCGCAAAGAACCATCAAAGCCTTCGACATTTTCATTAAAGACGTAATTGGTCGGTAAATAGCGTATTGTAATATAAAATCTCATCAGATACAGTTAAGCCTAACCGCAAACAGGTTTGCATAGCGGCCTGAAGCGAAAAGGTAAAAGCCTTTGTTGTTTCCTCTTTTC
>Ga0326511_10000986_pt1 | contig 24225 bp, 37 predicted proteins | sample 0_2496_0518_D_FD_203701 | JGI IMG/M metagenome (GOLD analysis project Ga0326511, IMG submission 203701) | Bovine rumen microbial communities from UC Davis, California, United States - 0_2496_0518 | ecosystem: Host-associated > Mammals > Digestive system > Stomach > Rumen | place: USA...
TAAAAAGCGTAAGGAGGATTCTATGAAACGAGAAGACATCACCGGCTTATTCCCGGAAGCAACGCAGGAACAGATTAACAAGATCATGTCCATCAATGGCTCAGACATCAATGCTGCCAAGAAGGGACTCACGGATCTGCAGGCGGAACACCAGACTGCACAGGAGACGATCAAGGAGTTGCAGTCGCAGATTGCCAAGAGCAATGAGAGGCTGGAACAGTTTGATGCTGTCCAGACCGAACTCACTGAACTGAAGCAGGCCAACGAGATTCGGGACATGAAAGCGAAGGTATCTAAAGCGACAGGCGTGCCAATGGATCTCCTGACAGGAGACACCGAGGAGGCATGCAAGGCCCAGGCAGAATCCATCAAGGAGTTCGCACGGCCATCGACATATCCGTCAGTGTATGACGGCGGGGAGCCAGGAGGTACTTCTCCGAAATCAACAACACGAGAACAATTTGCGGAATGGTTCAATTCCCAAAACTAGGAGGTAAATTATGTCTATTGTAGGAAGTGGAGTAGCCACAAACAGAACTAACATTCAGTTACCCAATGAGGTATCTACCGAAATTTTACAGAAAACTCAGGAAGGATCTATGGTTATGCAGCTGGCTCGCCAGATTGCACTGCCCGGCAGAGGCGCACAGATCCCGATCATCGCAGGCGACCCGACAGCAGCATGGGTTTCCGAGACAGGAAGCAAAGCAGTTTCCAATCCGACTCTCGACAAGAAGATCATGCAGGCTCATAAGCTGGCAGTCATCGTTCCGTTCTCCGATGAGTTCAGACGTGACGCTGCATCCTTATATGACGCACTGATCGCACGTCTCCCTCTGGCACTGGCTAAGAAGTTCGACGAGACAGTATTCTTCGGACCGGCATCTGGTTCCCTTGCGAACTTTGACAACTTAGCATCCGTAACCGCTGCATCCTTACAGTCTTCCGTATATGGCGGACTTGTAACTGCTGATGTTGACATCTCCGAAGAAGGCGGAACCGTTAACGGTTATGTGTTCTCCCCTCAGGGCAGAGGCATGCTCTTAAATGCTCTTGACCAGCAGAACAGACCTATCTTCATCAACAATGTATCCGAGGGCACAGTTCCGAGAATCCTTGGCGCTCCGACTTACTTTGGATCTGCAGCATACAAGGCAGGCTCCGCAGCAGCTGGAACCGATCCTGCTGTTCCGGATGTAGTAGGTTTCGCAGGTGACTGGAACCATGCTATGTACGGCGTAGTTGAAGGCGTAAAGATCGATTACTCTACAGATGCAACACTTGTTGTCGGTACAGATACCACCATCAACCTCTTCCAGCAGAATATGTTCGCTGTTCGTGCTGAGATCGAGATCGGATTCGTGGCTGAGACCGCATACTTCAACAAGTTAACAAGAACCCATAGCGCCTAATGATTAAAATGATCAGCGCCGTTACCGGCGTAGAGATATGGGTAGCGGACGACCGGGTTGAGGCTTATCTCAAGCGGGGGAACAAACTCGCAGAGCCTGAGCCCAAACCGGAAAAACCCAAGAAGAGGAAAACCGTAAAGAAGAAGGGGTGATCGTATGGGATCTTATGCGACTATCCAGCAGATTGAGGCCGGCTTTCGTGAGCTGACAGCCGATGAACAATCCAAGGCATCAGAATTAGCGGAAGAGGCCTCTCTCATTGTTGATATATATGCTCCCAATGCGGGGACTGACATAAAGACAGTTGTGGTCTGTCGGATGGTCCGCAGGGCGATAGATTCCGGCGGAGCACCTGCGGTCCCAATGGGGGCTTCCCAGGGAACCACGACAGCCGGACCATATTCCCAGAGCTGGACGATCGGAAGCGGATCAGCCGGGGAGTTATACCTGAGCAAGCTGGAGAAGAGCATGCTCGGTGTCGGCAATAAGATTGGTTCTTACAGTCCCGTAGAAGAATTGGTGGTGGTACCGAATGATTAAAGGCATAACGGTATTGCTGACGGTCCGAGTACAATCCGGAACTGATGATTTTAATCGTCCGACCTATACGGAGACCGTTACTTCTGTGGACAATGTCCTGGTCGGTCCGGCAGGGACAGAAGCAGTGGTCAATGATCTCCAGCTGTACGGCAAGCATCTGGCCTACGAATTGTACATCCCCAAGGGTGACGATAACGACTGGACAGATACTACGGTGCAGTTCTTTGACCAGACTTTCCGGACCTATGGGATGCCGGAGCAATGGATCGGAGACAATGTTCCTCTCGGATGGAACAAGAGGGTGAAGGTGGAGCGCTATGGCTAAAGCAGTTCTGAAAAAATTCAAGCTAAACAAAGCCGGCGTTCGTGAGCTTCTGAAGTCTCCGGAGATTGCAGCGGAGTGTGGCAAGCATGCGACAGATACCGCAGCGGCTGCCGGCGAGGGGTATGTTGTTGAGCCCAGGAACTACAAGGACAGGTCCGGTTATGCTGTATACCCGGACACGTTCAAAGCCAGGAGAGACAACTTTGACAATAACACTCTCCTAAAGTCATTGAGGTGATAGGAATGATCGAGAAAATTATAATTGAATATCTTACGGAACAATTATCGGGCATTCCTGTTGTCGCTGAGAGGCCAACGAAGGACATCCCCGAAACATTCATTATGATCGACAAGACCGGATCAAACAAATCAAATCATATCAAGGGCTCGACGGTTGCAATTCAATCGTACGGGCCTTCTTTATTGGCGGCAGCGGAACTGAACGAGAGACTAAAAGATGTTATGGAGAGCATGGTCACCCGTGATGATGTTTCCGCTGTCCGCTTGAACACTGATTATAATTTTTCGGACACATCCTCCAAGGTATACAGATACCAGGCTGTGTTCGACATCGTTTACTACTAGGAGGTAAAGCATGAGCACAGTTACAAATGTAAGTGCGGGCAAGCCCAAAGTCGGCGGTGCCATTTACCGGGCAGAACTCGGAACCACAGCTCCGACAAATGCAACTTCTACTCTTGCAACTGCATTCAAGGCGCTGGGATACTGTTCCGAGGACGGTCTCACTAACACCAACAGCCCCGAGACCGAAAATATTAAAGCATGGGGTGGGGACATCGTTCTTCCGATCCAGACAGAAAAGAACGATCAGTTTGCGTTCACCCTCATCGAGGTGCTGAACACAGATGTCCTCAAGACTGTATATGGATCTGCTAATGTAACCGGAACCCTGACTGCTGGCATCACTGTAGAGGCCAATGCTGACGAAGCAGAAGAGGCTTGCTGGGTATTCGAGATGATCATGAGGAACGGAGTCCTGAAGCGTGTCGTTGTTCCTGATGGCAAGATCACTGAGATTGGCGAGATCACATACTCTGATTCCGCAGCAGTAGGATATGCTTGCACCATCACAGCGCTTCCGGACAGCAATGGCAATACTCATTACGAGTACATTGTAGAGCCGTCAACGACGTAGGAGGGGTCAAATGATAGAAGGGAAGACTTCGTCTGGATTTGAGTTCAAGGTTGATGAGACACTGCTTGAGGATTTCCTCTTTATGAGGGCATTCAAGATGGCTAACTCTTCAGATCCGGAAGAACAGGTGACCGGAACTGTTGACCTGGTCCGGATCATGTTCAACAACAAGGATGAGGAGGAGCGATACTACCAGCACCTGGCTAAACAGCACGGAGGCAGAGTTCCTGCTGACATTATTGGCCAGGAACTCGGAGAGATCATTGAGATCGCTCAGAATCACGACGAAGAAACAAAAAACTGATAACCCTCGCCAGCTACATAGCCATTGACGAAGGAGCACTGATATGCGACCTCGCAGAAACTTATGGCATCTTATTTTATGAGTCGCTTCCGGTCAGACTGGTGGCGACTCTTTCTGCTGGTTTGAGGGATAATTCAAGAATCAAAATGAAGTTGTCTGAGGCCAAGGTTGACAACGTGACATGGATGTTGGCTTCCGCTGCAGACTGTCTCTCCCTGCTGGTGTGGCAGAACACAGAGAACGGTCAGAAGGGCAGGAACATGCCGACAATGTTCACGGATATCATCCTGGGCAACAACGATAAGAAGAGTGACATTGCCGTCTTTAATACTCCGGAAGAGTATGAGAGGGCAAGACAAAAATTCAAAGGAGGGGATGAAGAATGCCAACAGTAGGCCAGGCGTATGTCCAGATCATCCCATCTGCACAGGGTATCAGCGGAGCCATCAAGAGCGAGCTGAGCGGAGCCGGCATAGAATCAGCCGGTGAGTCTGCCGGTCTTGGGTTTGGTAAGAAGATGATCGGCGCCATCGCCGGGCTAGGAATCGGCGCTGCAGTAGTCAAGGGTATCAAGGACTCCCTGGCGGAAGGCGCAGCGCTCCAGCAGTCCATCGGTGGCGTTGAGACCCTCTTCAAAGAAAATGCAGATACCGTAATAAAGAACGCCAACAATGCCTATAAGACAGCAGGCTTGTCTGCGAATGACTACATGGAGACAGTAACGAGCTTCTCTGCATCCCTCCTCCAGTCTCTTGACGGAGACACCGGGAAGGCTGCGAAGAGTGCGGATTCTGCTCTGAGAGACATGTCCGATAATGCCAATAAGTTTGGTACAGACATGGGGTCAATTCAGCAGGCTTACCAAGGTTTCGCTAAACAGAACTACACCATGCTTGATAACCTCAAATTAGGGTATGGTGGCACGAAGACAGAGATGGAGCGACTGCTGGCGGATGCATCCAAGTTGTCTGGGCAGAAGTATGATATCTCAAGCCTGGACGATGTCTATGCAGCTATCCATGTAATCCAGGAAGAGATGGGTGTCACAGGCACCACAGCAAAAGAAGCAGCGTCCACATTCTCCGGATCATTTGATTCGATGAAGGCAGCGGCTGCTAATGTCCTGGGAGCCCTCACTACCGGAGAGGGGCTGAAGCCGGCGCTGGAAGCATTAGGCAAGACTGCGTCAACATTTATCGTCGGCAACCTGTTGCCAATGATCGGGAACCTTTTATCCCAGATTCCCACGCTGATCTCCACTGCGGTGGTCGGGCTTACTAAGTCCTTCCCTGACATGGCAAAGTCAGCGACTAAATTCATAAACGGTCTTACAGACTCCTTAATGGGCGAGGGCGGAGATAAAATGTTCGAAACCGGCCTGAAGCTGACCTCCAAGCTGGCTGAAGCGATCGGGAACAATATCGGCCCATTGATCGCTGCGGCTGCGAAGCTGGTCGGGGCGCTGACCATTCAGATCTACGCCCACATGCCTGAGATCCTGCTCTGCGGTGCTGACATCGTTCGAGGACTGCTTACTGGCATGGGGCAGGCCATCGACATACTGAGCGATATCGGACAGCAGTTCCTGGATAAAATTGATACATCCGTAGAGGAGTATGCACAGAACACACTGAAGCCGGCAGGCGAGAAAATCGTCAAGGCAATCTCCACAGCAGTGGCTTCCAAGTTCAACGAAATAACCAAGGCTGTTACCACAAAGATGAAGGCCGTGAGGACCTCGATTGTGTCAGCCTGGAATGGAATCAAGAGCACGTTCACTGGAGCGATCAATGCGATCAAGACAGCCGTAACTTCCGGCTTCAACCTGATCAGGACTAAAATCATCACACCGATCAAGACCGCTGCCTCCAAGGTAAGCACCACAGTAAAAACTATCAAGAAGCACCTGAGTTTCTCTGGACTGGCTTCCAAGGTTGCCGGGGTTTTCAATTCGGTGAAGTCTAAAATCATTAGCCCTATTGAGTTAGCGAAGAACAAGATCGTCGGGATCGCATCGTCTATCGTGAGCGCCTTCAAAGGCCTCGGCAGGAAGATTGCCAGTGCAATCGGCTCCATCCGGCCGAAGATCTCCTGGAAGTCGGTAAGTGTTGCCGGAGCGAAGACTCCGCTGAAGGTGCCTACAGTAACCTTCCGGAAAGCTATGTCTCAGCCGTATATGTTCGACAAGAGCACGTTCTTCGCAGCTGGGGAAGCTGGTGATGAAATGCTTTACGGCAGATCTAATCTCCTGAGCGATATCAAGACAGCTGTGGGAGGAGCGTCCGGAGGAAACACATTCACAACCAATATCACTGTAAACGGATCAGAGAACCCTGAGGAATGGGCAGCTAGGTTTGCTCGACAGCTGAGGATGGAGGTGAGGATGGCCTAATGGCGACGATTAAAGGATCATTAAATGGAACACGGCCTCCGAAAGGCCTTTCCATCGCAAGAAGCGGGTCAAAGTTTACCCTGTCCTGGAAAATAGCTGATAAGGATTATGGAGATGGCCAGCGGTTCGGATACCGCACTTTATCGGCGACTAATTGGAGCTATCCTTCAATCGGAACTGCTGCGACATCTAAAGCAGTCACTATAGCTTCCAGCCAGTTCTATCCGTACACAAAAAAGACAATCAGTGCAGTGTCCATGTCGGTCAAGGGCAAGCGCAAACAGGCAACTTCCCAGCAACAGGGCGGAGGGGTCTCGTTCAAGGACTTCTTATGGTCCGACTGGACAAACAAACAGTTTGCTATTAATAAGCCCAAGAAGCCAACACTGTCCACGTCATTCGATGAAGCACACAGCAATCAGACTGTATTCAGCTGGACTTATAATGCGGACTCATCGGACCATTACTGGACAACAGACATGGAGTGGCAGACGGTCCTCGAAAAGGACTTTAACTCGACCAGCTACAAGGACGCACACTGGACCAGTTCCCAGAGGGGCTGGCAGACTGGGACATCAACATCTTCCAGTTCTCTCACGATCGCAGAGAGCGACATCTCCGATGCATCTTATACCAGGTTATTCCGGGCAAGGCAGAGAGGGCCTGGAGGGTATTCAGACTGGGTTTATGCAAAACATGTCTATGCTATGCCGTATCAGGCAGAGATCATTTCTGCAGTACAACAGGCAACCACTGGTCAGGGGTATCTGGTAACGGTGAAATGGACAGCCAAAAGCAATTACGCAAGGCCCATCGATCAGACCATTGTGGAGTATACGATCACCACTCCTACTGCCGACCTTGGCGTTGCCAGTGGCGTGTCATGGACATCTGCAGCAGAACAGGCGGACACAGGCGGAACAAATTCCGCAGTGTTCAGCATTGATGATGTTGTGGGTACAGATGAGTGTCTCTTTGTCCGAGTTAATACGAAGCATGACACAAGCAACAACGTCAATCGAGGAGTGCCCAAGCGGGTAGTAATGGGAAGACTTTCTTCTCCGACTATCTCATCGATCCAGCAGGCGGACAACCCTCCGCCATATACAGCAACAGTCGGAATCACATATGATCCTGTTGTTCCTGGTGCTTTTGTTGTGGTCACCTACAAGACCGCATCCATGAAGGAGCGGGATATCGGGATCATTCCGAATGGGTCATCATCGGTGGTAGTCACCTGTCCGGACTGGACCGGAGAGGCCGGAGTCACCTTCGGAGTATATGCCTGCGTAGGAAGCTACACTTATACCACAGGAGCGGACGGAGTCATGTACTATGATGTAAAGAAGGCCATGACATCCCCGACTGTATATGACAACGGCTCACTGCCGGTTGCACCTGCGACGATCTCTGTAGCTTCCACTGAAATCTCAGGCACGATCCGTGTTACCTGGGACTGGAGCTGGGATGATGCAGATTCCGCAGAGCTGTCCTGGGCAGATCATTCCGATGCATGGGAGAGCACTGACGAACCAGAGACCTATACAATCTCCAAGATGCATGCCCCGGCCTGGAACATCTCAGGACTGGAAGCAGGTGTCACTTGGTATGTCAGGGTGCGTCTTATCGATGAGAACGAAGATGATGCTGTATATGGCCCATGGTCGCACATAGCATCCATTGACCTGGCATCTGCTCCGGCTATCCCATCATTGACCGTACTTCCTGCTATCATCACGGCAGGCGGGTCCACAACAGCGTCCTGGGCATATGCTACAGGAGACGGGACCACACAGGCCAACGCAGTGATTGCAGAGCTGACCGTTGAGGATGACATACCGGTATACACCGAGATCGCAAAGACCGAATCAGCGCAGCATGTGACCATCAATGCACATGACGTTGGCTGGCAGGCAGGGGAGACCCACAACCTGGTTGTCCGTGTTACATCCGCATCAGGCAAGCAGTCAGATGACTGGAGCCAGCCGGTACCGGTCATTGTAGCGGAGCCGATCGTCTGCACCATCACAGCTAATTCACTGGAGACAGTGACCTTGCCGGATGAACGAGAGGTATTATCCCTGACAGAGATGCCCCTGACACTCACTGTGACAGGAGCGGGCTCCGGAGGTACTACCATCGTAGCCATAGAGCGTGCAGAGGACTATCAGACACAGAGACCGGACGACACAAGAAACGATGGTTTCGAGGGAGAGACTGTCTGTCTTGTGAGTCAGACAGGAGAAGCAGAGATCAGCATCGACAACGGTGACCTGGTCGGTTTCCTGGATGACGGCGCTCAGTACAGGATCGTTGCAACGGTCATGGATGGATTCGGCCAGACAGATGAGCAGGTTATTGACTTCGAGGTCCACTGGGAAGACCAGGCTATTGTTCCAGATGGAACTGTAACATATAACGACCTGATCGCCATTGTGGAGCCTGTCGCCCCGACTGGAGCAACGCAGACATCTACCTGCGACATTTACCGGCTGTCAGTTGACAGGCCTGAGAAGATCGCAGAGGGCGTTGCATGGGGAACTGAATATGTTGATCCGTATCCGACTGTCGGAGAGTTTGGCGGATATCGGTTCGTATATGTGACCAAGAACGGAGATTATATCACCGATGACAATACCTTTGCCTGGACAGATGTCGATGAATACCTTGATGAGAAATTAACCATCATTGACTTTGGATCTGACAAAGCAGTGCTGGGGTATGACCTTGATGTATCCGGATCATGGGAGAAAGACTTCAAGCAGACCACATATCTGGGCGGAAGCATCCAGGGAGATTGGAATCCAGGGGTAAGCCGTACAGGAAGCGTATCAGCCAGAACGGTCATCCTTGAAGATCCGGAGACGATCCAGACCATGAGAAGGCTTGCGGTCTATGCAGGCATCTGCCATGTCAGAACTCCGGACGGCTCCAGCTTTGCTGCAGATGTGCAGGTAACTGAGAAACAATCCTATCAGACGGCAGGCAAGTTAGCCCAGTTTGATGTGAAGATCACCAGGGTTGACCCGGAAGGATATGACGCAATCAGGAGGGATCTGTATGAAGTGGAATAAAGGCTACTCTGCGACCTTCTATGCTGCATTCGTTGATCCGGTGACCTGGAGGGACACAGAACGGTTCGAGATCACGGGCGGGAGCATATCCCGCTCTGATACCGACCTTCAGGAAGCCTGCTATCTTAACTGCATCAGGTATGACCAATCAAGAGAGAGATGGGTCCGGGTATGGATGGATACCAGGCAGGACGGAGCAGCGGGGCACTATGCCATGTTCACCGGCCTCGCTACATCCCCAGAGCGGACTCATTATGGCGTGCTGGTAGAAACACCGGTAGAGATGTATTCGGTGCTGAAGCCAGCAGATGATTTTTTCCTGCAGAGAGGATACTATGCTCCCATTGGCGCATCCGGGGCGGACCTGGCAAAGGAACTGATCAGCGTAACCCCGGCCCCGATCGAGACGGAACCGGGCTCCCCTCTGCTTGGCAATGCCATCATCGCAGAGGACGGAGAGACACGGCTTACCATGGCGAAGAAGATCCTGGAGGCCATCAACTGGAAAATAGACATATCGGGCTCCGGAACGATTCGAATCGGCCCGAAGTCTAATGTCCTGGCAGCGACCTTCAGCCCGTCAGAGAATGACTCCATCGAGCCGGAGATCTCCGTGGATCATGACTGGTTTTCCTGTCCCAACGTGCTGAGAGTTATCTTTGATGACATGAGCGCAGTGGCCAGGGATGACTCTGAGGATTCCCCACTGTCCACAGTGAACCGTGGGAGAGAGGTCTGGCAGGAAGAAGACTGCGACCTTGCTGACGGAGAGACTCTTGCCGAGTACGCTCAGAGACGGCTCAAGGAACTGCAGGCGGTAGGTACGGAGCTGGGATATGACAGGAGATACCATCCTGACATCAATGTAGGCAGTATCATCCATATCTCCTATCCTGGACAGAACATAAACGGTTATTATGAGGTCACTGATCAGAAGATAGAGATTGGCGCTGGAGGGAAGACATCAGAAGAAGCCAAGGGATATGACGGAGTTGTTACTATCCCGGCAAGAGGCGGACAGGATGAAGTCATGCCGGAGCTTGATACGCTGATCACAAACGATGATTATGACCTTGCGACAGATGGAGGTGACGATTTAGCAATATGGCCAAGCGAATAATGAAGAACTTCCTGGAAGCAGTAGAAGCGAGCGGGAAGGAAAAGACAAAACCATATGATACCGCTGCAACGATCCTCAGAGTGGAAGGGGATACGGCCTATGTGCATATCCCTGGAGGAGTGGATGAAACCCCGGCCCAGCTGACCATCGATGCTAAGCCCGGTGATACTGTCCGGGTCAGGGTGGCTAATAATCAGGCATGGATTACCGGTAATGGAACCGCACCTCCAACAGACGATACCGTGGCTCGTGAATCCGCAAAGACTGCAACGGATTATGTTACTGACACGAATGATGGGATCTTTGTTCATCGCAACAACGACAATCAGAACGGAGTTAGAATCCGAAACAATGTCGATATAGTACGGAATGGGAAATCTGTAGCAAATTACGGAGAAAATGCTCGAATTGGCAGAACAGATGGAGCACGGGTGGTTGTTAGTCCTGATAATATTCAGGGCATTAATGCCTATGGCGCAAGATTCTTTTCTGTAGATATGGACGGCGAACAAAAGACGATCCCATATAGCAAGAAGGTTACATCTATTGTAGGGGTATCTTCAGATGCAAGCATGACCATTAGTGACAGCCCTGATTTTGACTTCATAGGAGATGGAACTGACGTGTTTGTTGGCCTCGCCCTTATGGGTGGAGGCTTTATAGAGACCGCAGGCTGGTCAGCAGTTAAAGGGACTGCAAAAACGGAAAACTACACATCACAGGCAGGGACTGTGTTCACGCTTGTTTACGACGGGAAGCACTCTTTTACTGTTACATGGAACAACACGATGCAAAGAAATGGACTGTTGAGGGTCGAGGAAAGTCCAACGCAGCAAACCCCTTCACTGACATTCGGTACGAGAGTAGGAACAAAAGGAGCATTTACATCAACGTTCGGCAAAGGCCTTACAGCAGAAACATCTTACCAGTTCGCCGTTGGAGCATATAACAAAGGGGATTCCAACAACGTTTTTGAGGTTGGATACGGCGATATAGTGAATCCCAAGAATGTTTTTTCCGTAGATACTACTGGGAACATCACTGCATACAATCATCCTACCATGATAGATTGCGGACTAAAGACTGGAGCGACAACATCAGCAAACAGCTATCAAAGTTTTGAGATTGGTTTTACAAAAACCTTTACGAGTGCCCCAATAGTAACAGCAACAATCCAAGCCACATCATCAAGTGTGGACTTCAACAAGGTGCAAATTAGCGTGTATAACGTTACTGCGACAGGTTTTTATGTCCGTGTTTATAACGGCATGTCATCGCAAACAGCACCAAATATTAGTTGGATAGCCGTACTTCAATAAGGAGGATAACCATGGCTTATGACATTCTTTACGATGGGACAAGCGCCCATTCTAATATTACAGCAACCATTATGGTCGAATCTGAGGCTGATCTGAGTGATCTGCCCAATACCATTGAAGTGGGATCTATAGCTTTCACAGCTGGGTTCGGGTCAATGTGGCAGAAGGGCATCGACGGGACCTGGGAGGTAATCGTATGATCTGGCAGATCGCAATATTGAAACGTGCAGGCCTTACTACTGCAGCAGCGATGAGCTTGGTATGGCCGGATGACGAGCTACTTGCTTTCTCGCAGTTTCCAAAAGGCGGTGACCTCATGATCAATGACGAGGACAGCTTAATAACAGATGAAGGAGATGATTTAGAGTGGCAAAAAAGAGGATAACAGAACTGGCGACAGAGACCACGCTGAAGGACGGCCAGTATGTCGCCATTGACCATACCACAGACGGCACCAAGAAGCTGAATCTCGGTGCTGAACTTACTGACTTAAAGGAAGATTTAAATGATGTTAGAGAAGGCTTTATGACGTTAGATTCATCAGATTTTAAACAGGCTCAATGGGTTGACGGACAAGGGATAACATCGTCATCGGTTAGGCTTGTTTCTTCTGAAACGATAATTCCAGTTAAGGTGGGTCAAAAGGTAGATTATGTTATCGGTGCAAATAATCAGCTTAGCCTCAAGGTATGTTCCGACATAACATATAAGACAGCGTTACAACAGCAATCAACATGGCAGACAGCGGATGGAACATTCGAAATTAATCAGAATGGCTACCTGCTTGTTGTTGTAAGAAATGATGCCAATAACACCATCGTTCCATCTGATTTCGTATCAACAATAAACATTTATAACATTTATCCATCTATCGAAATACAAGCATTCAATAAAAAGTTTGATAACGTAATAGACGGCGAAACTGTTAGAGGATTATATATTTCAAATGGTACAATTCAAGCAATTAATAATGGATGTGTTGCAGTTTATCCAGTTGAGGCAGGAGCAACATATAAAGTTGTTCGAAATGTATCAGGTGGTGCGAATCGTTTCAGACTTGCTTTTGGTGATGTGTCTGCATCTAATTTGGCGAATGGTTCTGTTGACATTGGATTTCTTGACAGATTAAGTTGGGGAGATACTCAAGTCATCACCAACGTGTTCGGGAGTGCCTACTTGTATGTTGATTTCGCTATTTCCGCAATATTAACCGCTGACGATGCTGTAACAGTAACAAAATATAATCCATCTGTTGCACACTTTATTGATTATTACAATCTTGATGCTAATTTAATAACTGGGGATAGTTGTTTGTCTTGGACTGGAACGAAAGTATTAAACAATGTTCCTGTAACTGGTCAGACTTGTTTTCTTGAAACAAAAAAAACTCTTAATAACATTATATATCAAGACATATGGTATCCAACAGTATCAAAACGTTATTTTCGTCAACGGGGAGCAAACGGGACTTGGTTCTCTTGGAACGAGATCCAGACAAAAAGTATGTCTGCCGTTATGCTGAATTATGTATCTCCTATCATTGCAAACAAGGCATTCTCAACGCAATATTTAAGCAGAACGAGAACTGTTGGACTGTCTGCACAAGATATAGCAGTGTACAATGGCACGGTTTTCGATTTTATTGAAGGGCAGTGTTCCATTAATAATGGTGCATTGATACCTATAACAAATGGACACGGAAATAATGCTATGTTCGGTACGACACTTCATGGCGATTATCCATACCTTTATTGCGGTAGTTGGAACAAGGATGATGCAAAAGTTTATGTGAATCAGTATTCAAACGGAGCATTTACGCTTGTGAATACAATAAACTACCCAACGCTTACAGGTTATATGAACTGTTGTGTAGATGAAGCAAACGAAAGAGTTTATATGCTTGTCGCAAAAACATCTACCGAACTTGGTGATATTAATTTTGTTGTTGGGGATTTTAGCGGAAATATTATTAGCGAAAAAAGTATAGGATATTTACCTTACATCGAAGGCATGACATTCTTCAAGGGTGCAATAATAGTAACGGCAGGTCATACTGGTGTACCAAATTCAGTAAGTGTTTATAATACTGACGGTGAATTATTAAGTAAAACCGCAACGGTAGATACAGATTATCCGATAGAGGGAATAGATGTAGATAATGCCACAGGTAAAATGTATATTGCAACTACAAGAGTAATTATGACTGATTAGTTGATAAGTTAAAGGGGCAAATATGACAGTAAAAGAATTAATAACATTGCTAAATCAAATGCCACAGGATTTACAAGTTGTTTCTATGGGTGGAATTATAGACGATTGTAAGGTCAATGAAGAGTATTACCCGTGTGACCCTTGTAGGCCCGATGCTTGGACGATTAAAGTTGTAGAATTAACTTAAAGAGAATCGAGGTTAAATATGCGATATCTCGTTATTACAAAATTTGGACAATATCAAATTGAAGCTGACGATTTTGATGATGCTGTACAACAGGCATACGATAACCACACAGGCTATAGAGATGTAGTGGCAATTATCAAGATTGAAAGCTGATTTAAAGGGCAATTTGAATCAGTAACTAATTAACCAGGGGGAGGCCAGACGGTCTCCCTTTTCAAGTAGGAGGGAGCTCCAAAATGGACTACAGATACATCATAGTCGCACTTATATTTATTGTCTTCGATGTCGTTACCGGGGTCTTGCAGGCTCTGATTAATGGCACATTCAAGAGCCACATCATGAGGAAGGGCGGGTTCCGGAAGCTATGTCTTCTGGTCGTGATTGCCTTCGGTGTAGCTCTGGATTATTCCCAGACGGTCGTTGACCTGGGATTTACATTCCCATGTCTGCGGATGATCACTAGCTACATTACTTTTATGGAAATCATGAGTATCATTGAGAACTTGAATTTAGCTTTCCCTGGCTCACTGCCGAAGTCACTGATCAGCGTCCTGGGGCATGCTGCGGAAGAGAATGGAGTGAAGAAGGAAGATGAAGATCAATCAAGCGACGATGAAACTGATCAAGGAATTTCACCTGCACGCCTATAAGGACGCAGTTGGAGTAGTCACTATAGGCTGGGGAACCACGAATGCGGACAGTAGCATCACCGGCAAGGTGATCCGCATGGGAATGACCATAAGCCAGCCCACAGCAGAGAAGTGGCTGAAGGAAACCCTGGAAAAGAAATACCTGCGCAAGGTTATGAAATACGACCACATATACCACTGGAATGAGAATGAGGCGGGAGCGCTGACTTCTTTCGCCTACAACATCGGAAGCATTGACCAGCTGACTGATCATGGCAAGCGGTCAAAGGCTACCATAGCCAAGAAAATGCTTCTGTACAACAAGGCCGATGGAAGAGTCCTTCGGGGGCTGAAAAGGCGGAGGGAAGCGGAGCACAAGCTCTTCTTGACTCCGGTAAAAGAGGAGAGTAAACCTATGGAGAAAGAAACGGTAACTTATTTTAAAAAGTACACCGGGAAGCATGACGGCATCGTCAAGATCCTGGATGCGAAGGGCTATGATTCCAGTTTTGAGTCTAGGGCAAGAATTGCCAAGCTGAACGGGATCAAGGACTACACCGGCACAGCTGAGCAGAACACTGAGATGGTCCGGCTGATCAAGGCAGGGAAGCTGATTAAAAAAAAAGTAAAATAGCCGGCACCGAGAAAGCTCTCAAATATGTCGGCATCCTGGCGAAGATCTCAGAGACTTACAAGGCTCATCCGAAGAAGTGGACCTACTCATTCCCTAAGTCCAAAAGGACCTTCCAGGAAGCCAAGAGAACTGTCGAAGCCGGGAAAGTCACCGGGACTACCTGCGTGGTACCTGTCCGCTGGGCCTTGAGAATGATGGGCCTTAATCCGGATGGATTCTATGCGAAAGATGGAAAATTCCACGGATATGATTCAGATCTGAAAAAGGTCCTGAAGAAAACTGACAAGGCAAACGGTCTCAGCATCAAGAAAGCTGTTGACAAAGGGCTGTTGATGACTGGTGATATCATTGCCTTCAAGGGAAAGACTCATACCGTAGCCTATTCAGGGCAAGGGTATAAGGTCTATGAGGGCGGACATGCTGCTATTCGATCTAAATTCAAGAATGGCATCCTGCTGGATTACTCCAAGGCATTAAACTCGAAAGGACGCAAGATCTCAGGAATACTGAGATGGAAATAAGACAAAAGGGCTGGGATTGATTTCCCGGCCCTCTTTTTTTGTACCTAAAATGTAGCTTTTGAGTGTAGATTTTTGAAGGTTTTTGAAGTGTTGTTAGTATAGAGACCGCATAAATAAAGGTTTTTGAAGGTTTTTGAAGTGATACATATAAATCTCTAAAGATTCTGTAAAATCAAATAATATCCTTTATTCATGCGGATTTACGCTGGTTGAATAATCGAGATGTACCCAAGATGTAGCTTTTCTATCAGATCGTGATGGATTTGAGGATGGCTGCATCTTTTTCTTTTTGCTTGTTGGTAACATGCAGATAGACCTGCTTCGTTATGTCGCTTCCGGAATGTCCCAGGCGTCTCGAGATGACTTCTAGGGGCACTCCCTGCTCCGCCAGTAAAGAAGTATGGGTGTGCCTCAGAGAATGCGGAGAAAGGTCCTTCTCGACGCTCTGAGAGGCTGTCTTGAATATCTTAACGAAGGTTCCGTAACAGAGTCCGCCTTTCTTGTCTTGGAACAGCAGGCGCTCATGAGTGACCATCGACATGGCCAGGGCATCGTGCCTGAGTTTTCTGATCAGAGGCAGAAGCTGGTCCTGAATGTAAACATCCCGATAGGACTCTTTTGTCTTCGGGGTATCGGAGATCGTACCGTAGACGATGTCTTTGGTCTTAGTAATGTGGATGTTCCTGTCTTCGATATCATCAATGGTGAGGGCCAGCGCCTCCCCGATCCGCATCCCGGTCAGGGCCAGGAATAGAGCGAGGTCCTTCCATTTCTGCTTCTTGATGTTGTCGATCACGGTCTGCAGTTCGTCCGCTTCCAGGTATTTGATCGGCTTGACCTTCTGCACTTCCTTATAGGGCTGGAGCTTTTCAATGAAGCTGATGTCCTGGATGATGTCATAGCGGTATGCCCAGCGGAGCATGGTCTTCAGATAGGACAGATAGATGTTCTTATTCTTGACAGAATAGTCTGCCCTGTCGAAGCAGGTATAGATATGCTTCGCTGTCAGCTTGTTGGCCTTCACAGATGGCCCCAGGACGCTCAGGAGCCCGTTTATTCGGCTTCCCCATGCCCTGGCGGTAGAATGTTTCACTTCCGTGGATTTGGCCTTCAGAAAGCGTTCTGTGAGCTCCTGAAAGGTCGTGTCATCGTCATGACTGCCTTCTACCCTCTGCCGGATCTTATCCTGGAGAATGGCAGCGGCCTGTTTCCTGGTCCGGGTGGTGTCCTTGTCCAGGACCACAGAGACTGTCTTCTGGTTTCCGGTGAGCGGATCACGATACTTTTCAAAAAACCTCACTTTTCCGCTCTTTTGAATTTGTGTATACATCATATCCCTCCTTCCTGTGGTATGATGTAGGTGCAACAAGGTAACTGCCTCATGGGCCGGTTTCAGCCCGATTGCACCGGCCCGCAGTTGTCTATAAAATCGTTGATTGCTGATACTTTTTCATGTTAAGCACCATTAACACCGAGATGTTCCCAGAATGTCTCACCTCCTTTCTTTATTATGTTATACAGGAAACGACGATGACCCTCCCTGATCCGGAGGGTTTTGTCGTTCATGGACTTCAATTTCCATTAGATCATATGACTTGTCAGACTCAAAATGTCCTAGAGCAATATGATCCAATTCATGCCTGATCTCTTTCAGTTGCTGTGTCTTAGCCAGGATCGAGTTGACTACGATCGTATAAACCCCATCTTTCTTGACCGTAAATGCCTTGACCCTTGCAGGTAGCTCCGCCTGGTAGTATCTGATCATTAACTAAACCTTTCTATCATTGCCTTGATAATCGCTAAGTCTTCCGGTTTCAGTTTTCTTGACGAAGACAAGATTCTTTTATATTCCGGATTTTCATCCAGGAACTGCAGCATCTCTCTTGTTTCGTCATCAAGATAATACTCTGATTCCTGTCCGCTTGTCGGGACAGCTTCGTCCCAGCCCATCAGGTACTCTACTGAAGTATTCATTACCTCTGCGAATTTTATGATTTTGCTCTGTGTGACATCATTGATTCCCAATTCTATCTTATTAATGCTGGATTTGGATTTGTATCCCATCTTTTCAGCAAGCTCTTCCTGAGTCCAGCCAAGTTCTATGCGTCTTTCTTTTACTCTTTCACCGAATGTCATTTTCCCCACCTCCTGTATGGGTAATATACCACACAAAAGAAAATAAATCTACTAAAAATGTAAAAAATAGTTGACATACAATCTATCCGATGTTACTATGAGGGAGGTAGATTTAGAATCCACATCGAAAGGAGGTGTTAAAGTGACAGATACTATTCTACTGAGGAAGTATATCGAGGAAAGCGGACTCAAACTCCAGTTCATCGCCGACAAAATTGGCATTACTAGGCCCTCTCTGACAAATAAAATCACGAATGCGTCAGAATTTAAGGCCAGTGAGATCCAGGTGCTTTGTGACTTGTTAGGCATTGATGATCCGGCAGACCAGAGACGTGTATTTTTTTATGCCAAAGAAGTAGACTCATAATCTATTGTTGAAAGGAGGCCACTATGCACGAAGACAAGGAGAAGATCCTGGAGAAGCTGTTCCAGGCCTTGGTGCTGACCAGGGCAGGATGGAACCTGATGGACCTGGAGTATAAGAGAGAAAGCGGATTCGAGACAGTGACAGCTGTGTACGCTAATGGATGTAAGAAGCGGATCAATGTCTCCTGTGACTCCGGAATCGCTCTGATCCGGGACGTTTGCCGGCAGATCTAAGGGGTGATGACATGGAAAAGACGATAGTGCTGGAAAAAAGGCACTGTCCATATATGAGCAAGAAACAGCTGGCGGAAGAACTTGGCTATGGAGAGACCAGCATCTATAAGCTGATCAAGGGATTCGAGGAAGAGGTCGGTGCCGGAAGCAGGTATAGTCGGTATGCAATCGCAGGAACCAGATATAACTATTTTGCGATCATCGACTACATGAAATACAAAGATTATCTCAAGGACCCAGCACTGAGGAAGCATGTTCCCAAGTTCGATCCAGCAGAAATAGCAGACCTGTGTGGCAGGTCAGTAAGGAGGATTAAATGAGATTAACAGCAATCGCATCGACGGTGGTATGCGCCATGCTTACCGGACCATTTATCTTTGTCGAGGGATTCAGGGCGAGCATCCCGCTCCTGATCGCTCTGGTTTTAGGTGTTATTTGGACAGTTATCAGTGAATAAAGGAGGTAAAGCAATGAAAGTATTTATCACAACAGGCAATGGTTATGCTCCGGAGCCCCTGGAGTATTCAGACCCGCATCAGGCATGGAGTTACATCAGTGAATTGTTCCATGCGGTATGCAAGGCGGAGAATCCGGATGTTATGCCCATCATCATTAACTTTGCAAAGGAAAAGGAGGTAGAAGAGGATGACGCTGTATGAATTAGACATCGAGTTCCAGGAACTGCTGGAGCTGGCAGAGGATGAGGATCTTGATCCGGAAGTCTTGAACGATACCATCGAGGCCATGGCTGGAGAATGGGAGCACAAGCTGGATGCTTATGGAATTGTTCGCAACGAGCTCTCCATGGACATCGCCAAGATCGACATGGAGGTCAAACGACTCACGGAGAAGAAGAGGCGGATCAACGGGAACATCACTCGCATCAATGAGGCAATCATGGCTTCCATGAAGCTCCATGACACCAGGAAGGTCGAGGGCGAGCACTTCACCTGGCAGATCCAGAAGAATGGCGGGAAGGCTCCGCTGATCCTTGACGATATCCCTGCCGAGTCTCTGCCGGAAGAGTATCAGATCTGGGATGTAAAGGCTAATAAGGACGCTATCCGAAAAGACCTGGAAGCAGGAAAAGAACTTCCATATGCTCGGATCGGAGAACGTGGTGAATCAATCAGATTGAAGTAAGGAGGTATAACATGGCAAAAGTAATTGGAGTAATGGGCGAATCAGGCAGCGGGAAAACGACTGCAATGCGGAACCTCCCGCCTGCCGAAACCTTCTACATTGACTGTGACAAAAAGGGCCTTAATTGGAAGGGCTGGAGGAAGCAGTTCAATGAGGAGGCAAAAAATTACTGGTCTTCTGACAGTTTCAGTATTGTCGATCAGTTACTAAGGAAGATTGATACAGAAGAACAGTTTAAGCAGATCAAGTACGTTGTAATCGATACTCTGAACGGAATGATGGTGGCAGAGGAAATGAAGATTCTGTCCATGCAGTCTGGCGATAAAAGAAGCGCATGGAGCGATCTGGCGCAGAACGGCTGGTCAATCATTAACCAGTGCCTTGAAATGCGTGACGATCTGACCGTCATTATCCTCTGCCACTCTGAGACAATTTCCGACGATAACGGAATCATCAGAACCAGAATCAAAACCAATGGTCGAAAACTGGAGAAGCTGGTTCTGGAAAGCAAGATGACCACAGTCATCTGGGCGGTCCGTCAGGACGGAAATTATAAGTTTATTTTATCAGCAGACGGTTCAACGTGCAAGGTCCCGCTGGGGGCTTTTCAGATGGATGAATGTGATAACGATATCATGATTGTAATTAAAGCATTGGAGGAATACTAATATGGCTATTAAAAGATTTAACGATTACGCAAGCACACAGTCCTACGGAGAATATAAACAGCTGCCTAAGGGCGGATATGTATTGAAGGTCCTTGGAGTAGACCTGAAGGAAAACTCTATCGGTCAGTATGTGACTCTCCATTGCGATATCGCAGAGGGTGACCATAAACAGCACTTCACTGATGACTACAAGAACCAGCGTGGCGAGGACAAGAAATGGAGATGCAACTTCTTTATCAACGTTCCTAATGATGACGGCTCCGAGAAGGACGGCTGGACTAAGCGGAAATTCAAGACGATCATCGAGGCCTTTGAGGATTCTAATGATGGCTACCACTTCGACTGGGATGAGCAGAAGCTGAAGGGCAAGCTGATCGGCGGTCTGTTCAATATCAGACAGTACGAAAAGCGGGACGGTTCCGTCGGATCTGCAACGAACCTGGCAAGGCTCTGTAAAGTGTCCCTGATCCGGGAAGGCACCTACACGCTTCCGGCAGATAAGATCATTGACGCTAAACAGCTGGTGACAACTAACGCAGACGGATTCATGGATATTCCTGAAGGATCGGGGGATGAGTTACCATTCTAAGCTATGGATATTTTTGATCAGAAGAAGGTTCTGGAGTCGATGGTCATATACATTGACTCCAGGGAACAGCCAACAAAAAGAGCATTTAAGAGATATGAGACTTTCGGCTGTCCTTATAAGAATAAGATCCCGATGTGGTTCGGAGATTACACCTACAACGCCACACTTCCAGACGGTTCTGAAATCATTCCTGATCATTCCGAGAAGGTGGTCGGGAAGTGCGTGATCGAGCGGAAGATGGACCTGGATGAACTGGCGATGTGCTTCGGCCGTGGTCGGGATCGTTTTCAGAGAGAGTTCCAAAAGTCGATTGACCATCATGCCAGGTTTATTCTCCTGGTAGAGAATGCCACCTGGGAGAAGCTGATTCTTGGCAAGTACAAAAGCAAGATGCATCCGAAAGCCTTCTTCTCATCTCTGACATCATGGATGATCCGATACAATACCGCAGTAATTTTCTGTAAGGAAGAGACCAGCGGGAAGATCATCAGAGAGTTACTGTACAGAGATCTGAAGGAGCGACTGGAGAGGGGTGAGTTTGATGGCTGATAAGAATGAATCTGTAGTCATATATCAGACATGGCTTGAGTCCGCTGCCCTGCTGGGCGAAGAAAAGCAGATTGAGGCCCTGATGCAGATCATCAATTACGGAATCTATGGAACGGTTCCGGAGAACCCAGACGACCCCATGATGCAGATGCTTTTGATGAACTGGATGCCGTTAGTGGATGCCCAGAAAAAGAAGCGGAAAGGCGGGGCTCCGAAGGGGAATCAGAACGCAAAAGGACATGGTGCTCCCAAGGGTAACCAGAATGCCAGAAAAACAAACAACAAAAACAAACAACCCTTTAATGTAAATGGGAATGGTAATGGCAATGTAAATGCCAATTACAATGACCCTTCGCTTAGCCTTTGCCCTGACGGGCAGGCACGCGAAGTCGAACAGAGCGTGGAAGAGTGGGAGGCGATGATCGATGCGCTATGAGTTTGATCCTGCTGATGCCAGGAGATTTGCTGAGATCGTTGGGATTCACTCCTTCCAGAAAGGGAATGAGTTAACATTCCAATACTGCCCATACTGTAAAGGATCAGAAAAAGATAAAAAGACGTTTTCCATCAATATGGATACAGGAGTGTTTCAGTGCTTTCGCTCATCCTGCGGAGTGAAAGGAAACATGATCCGCCTGGCGAAGGATTTCGGCTTTAAACTCAGTAACGGTTACGATCCGGGAGCCAGGAATACCCATGCAATCTTCTGGCAGAAGTTCAAGAAGAGGGAGCCGAAACCGAAGGCCGTGGAGTATATGGAGTCCCGTGGAATCAGCAGGGCAATTACAGAAAAATACAATATCACCTGCCATAAAGACAATGAGAACATTCTGGTCTTCCCTTTTGTCGATGAGCGGGGAATGCTGCAGATGATTAAGTACCGGAACATTGATCCGGAGCGCACCGGCTCCAAGGAATGGAGTCAGAAGGGCGGGGTGTCAATCCTGTTCGGCATGGATCAGTGCAATATGGATAATAAAACCCTAATTATTACAGAAGGTCAGATAGATTCCCTGAGCGTTGCGGAATGTGGTTTCGAAAATGCTGTATCTGTCCCCACAGGGAAGAACGGATTCACCTGGTATCCTACCTGCTTCGATTTCATGTATAACTTCGATGAGTTTATCGTCTTCGGAGACAATGAGCATGGAACCATTACCCTGGTAGAAGAGTTATATAACCGGCTGAAGCGGACCGGCTCTGTAAAGCATGTTCGTCCGGAGGATTATCAGGAATGCAAGGATGCCAACGAGCTCCTCATGAAGAAAGGGAAGGACGCTGTCATCTATGCCATTCAGCATGCAGTTCCGGTGAAAAATAAGCGGATCAAAGAGGTGGCTGATATCGTAGCAGAAAACCTAGATGACAAGCCCAAGTTTTCAACAGGAATCAAGGCCCTGGATAATGTCTTGGGCGGAGGGTTCTGTTTTAAGGACCTGGTTATCCTGACCGGCGCAAGAGGAGACGGGAAGTCAACTATGGGCTCCCAGTTTATAACTCACGCACTCAACCAGGGGCATAAGTGCTATGTCTACAGTGGAGAGTTACCGGACAGTGAATTTAAGAACTGGGTAGACCGGCAGATCGTAGGCCCTAAGCATTGCCGTCTGAAGAAGGAAGACTATTATGTGGACCCGGCTGATTCCGCCAGGCTATCCGCATGGATGAGGCATAAGTTTTACCTGACCACAGAAGACGGGGATATCAATGACGATGATGACCAGCAGTCCATCATGGAGATCCTGGAATCTGCGGTTTATCAGTACGGATGCAAAGTCCTCATGATAGACAACCTTATGACTGCGCTCGATGATGATGCATCGTCGGATCTGTATCGCCAGCAGTCCAAGTTTATCAAGAACCTGGTAGCGTTTGCCAAGATTACTGAGACGGTGATCATTCTTATTGCGCATCCTCGGAAGGACAGCGGGAAGGATTTCTCATTGGATTCCATTGCAGGCAGCGGGAATATTCCTAACCTGGCACACATTGCCCTCCGGTATTTCAGGCCAGAGACAAAGCCGGGAGAAGATCCGCCATGTGACAGGCAGATATCGGTGCTGAAGAATCGTCACAATGGTAAGACCTGCAAGGGAATCGACTTGTATTATGATGAGGCCTCCAAACGGATCAGCGAGAGGCTGAACGATTTCGACTGGAACATTGAGTGGGGAGATGTGGATCATGGATTTGTCCCGGTTGAACCAGATGATGTTCCGGACGAGATCCCATTTTAGGAGGTAGACATGACAGACCTAAAACGAGCATATCAGCTGATAACGGATATATGGAAGCTGACAAAAGAAACAATCAACAGAAAACCCAGCGACGAAACCTGGGAGCACATTCTGTCAGAGGCAGGGCGGATCAGTAACACCTATTCTGACCTGAAGCCTCTGCCGGATAAATTGCTGGTGGGTTACATAAATTATTTGGAGGAAGTATGGAGCACACAAAACCAAAAATCATGCGACGAATAGCATTCTCCCAGACGGAGGAGGCGAGGACCTGTCTGGGATGCGGGTTCGTCCTGCTGAAGAAGAAACTGCCGACATGGCTCAATAGAACGACCTGTCCGAGGTGCCACACGGGGATGCAGTTCAAGCACACCGACCATGGGACGGTAGTGATCACGAATGAAGAGTTTGCTGACTGGTTTGTTCACGACGGACATCCGGCGCAGATTTGGATCAGAGAGGAGAATGAGGATGATAAC
>Ga0326511_10000987_pt1 | contig 24218 bp, 18 predicted proteins | sample 0_2496_0518_D_FD_203701 | JGI IMG/M metagenome (GOLD analysis project Ga0326511, IMG submission 203701) | Bovine rumen microbial communities from UC Davis, California, United States - 0_2496_0518 | ecosystem: Host-associated > Mammals > Digestive system > Stomach > Rumen | place: USA...
CGCGTTGTCTTTCAAACGTTGCCAGTCAATGCCGTTACCATTTCCGCCTGTTTCCCCTTATTGCTTGCAAGGTGTGCAAATCAGACTGTTTTAGTTGCCAGATTTTTTAAGAGCGTACATCCATTGGATGTGTTGTTAGGCTCAATCTTAAATACATCCATTGGACGTGTCAACACTTTTTTTTAAAAAATTTTGCAAAAAAAGCAACAGAACACAAAAACACCAAACAAATCAACAGGTTATGACATGAAAAAAATTTGCAAAAAAGCAGGAAAAAGGCAAGGAAAGCAGGAAAAACAACAGCACAGAACACGCATCACACCGAAAAAACAAGACAAAACAAGACAAAAACAGACAGAAGAATCAACCAGGTTCAAAACCTGACCAGAAAAGACAACAGCATCAATCCCAAATCAGCTTAAGTCATAGAGACTTGAAAAGACTGAAATGAGAATCATTCTCATTTAGCAAAAAAGAAAAGAAAGATGAAATACTGGAAAACTAAGGAAAAGTAAGTAAATCCAATCAATCACAATCCACAATCAACAATCAATTCATCAATTCATCAATCAACAACAATTCATATTCCACTGGACGCAGCCTGCTACACGTCAATCATCAAGCAAAGAAAAAAGACAAGGGGGGGATACACGCGTATACGCGTTAAAAAACAGACGTGCACGCACGCACACGCACGCGAGGGGGTGGCATAGGGGGGGGACGGTATATCCCCAAACTCCACAGGACGCCCCTTGCGCCCGGAAATTTTCATATATTGACGTATGCGTAATTCTCATACATGTCGATTGATTGACATCCGTCAAAAAAAAGAGGGATTTGATTGACACGGGGGAAAAAGGGGTGTATTTTCTTTCTTGAGGAAAGGGGGAGTTTTTGAGAGGGGGAAAACCCCTTCTTTCTTTTAGGGGAAAGAGGGGGTGGGTATACACCTGAATGTATATGGGGACTGTTTTGTTGAAGTCCTTTTTTTATTTTTTATTATGTGCGTTATGGGGCTTCTGTCTGTCCTTTCCTGATCTTGTTGAGTTCTTTTAGGAACTCCCTGTTCAGTTGGTCTTTGTACTGTTCGAGTTTCCCCATCTGTCTTGGGGTTGGGTGTTTGCCGACCTGTTCCTTGAAGTCTTTGTTCAGTTGTGTCATGGCTGAACGGTATTCCCTGTACATGTCATAGATGGCGACACCTTTGTTGACGCTTCCTTCCCCTAGCTGACGGAAGGTGTCTTTTGTCTTTTCGTAGGCTTCTTTGGTGTCTTTGCCTTCATCGTATAGCTCATACAGGGTTTTCATGCGCCTGTCTATTTCTTCAACGACTGGTTTGACCTGGTCTTCCCTTGTGTATTTCATCATGGCAACATTCTTACCGCTTGATGCGTTGCCTACAAGACGGTTGACGACCGGGAGTTCGTCTCCTTCAAGTTTGGATGCGTCACCGCCTTTCTGCTGGTAGCGTTCGTATGTCTTGATTGCCTGTGATGCGTAGGTTGACCAACCAGGCAGGGCGAAGGTTTCGACAAGCAGTTTGACGGCTTCTGGCGGAAGGTCTAACTTGCCTTTCTTTTCTTCATCCCCTCCTGTGATGGTGTTGAGGAATTTGGATGCCTGTATGAAGACAGGTGATGTACTCCTGAATGCCTGACGGAATGACGGGATGCTCTTCTTATGGTCGTTGTAGAGCGGTGTCCCCGTCCATTTCTTGTTCTCTGCTATCTGGATGAACGGGCGGAATACGGTCGGGGTGAATGCCTGCACCGCGGATCCTGCACTCCCCAACGGGTTGAATGATTCGATGAAGTTCGCTGTCAGTGCGAATGCCCGCCCAAGGATGTCCGGGTCTCGCCCGTTCATCTTGAGGTGCAGGATTTCCCCGATTGTCCGCCCGATGCTTGGCAGGACGTTCAAGCCCTGTGCAACGGGGAACTTGACGTATGAGCCATCAGTGCCGGTAGGTATGATCCAGTTCCCGTTCTTTTCGTATTCTGGGATCTGGTCGTAGCGGTCTTCGCCTGTGTCTGGATCAACGCCCATCAATGCCCTTGCGAGGAACTGCAGTCCGTACCCCAGCCCTATCATGCCGACTGTCAATGCCCTCGCCTTCTTGCTCTTGACGATGGCTTTTATCATCCTTGCGTGACCCTGGATGTTTGCGTTGGCAAAGAGGAAAAGGCTGTTGAGCAGGGTTGTCTGGTTGCCTTTGCGGTTGAAGTCAACGGTGATGTTCCTGGCTATGTCTGCCGCCTTGTCCCGTGACAGCCCTTCTTTGCGTGCTGTCTTGTAAACGGCAAGCCTTGTCCCGTTTTCTGCAATGCTGTTGTAGTCTTCAAGGAATTTGCCTGCTTCCCTGAACCATTTTGCCGGGTCTTCTTTCAGCCGGTCAAGCTGTTTCTGGAGGTTTTCTGTGCGTTTGAACGGGTCTCTGGTCAGGTCGATGTAGCCTGTCTGCGCGCCTGATTTCTGGAACTCCCGGAACCAGTCCGCATCTGTCTTGGGTAGATTGTTCTCGTATTCGACTTCCTTGCTTTCTTTCCCGCCCCTGAGGACTTCCCATACGCCTTTCATGGCTGACGGGTATTCTTTGAAGACTTTGTGGGCTTTCCCTGAAAGGGCTGTGTCTGACAGGTTGAAGTACATGTGCTGCATGTCGCGCATGAAGTTGAATGCCGCAAAGACGGGGTTCTTGGAGGTCAGCCATCCACCCATGTAGCGGTTCAATGCCCCTGTCGCCCTGAATATCCACGGGAGCTGATTTGCGTCTTTTGCTTTCAGTGCATCGCATACCTGCATTGCAAGTTTGTTGTTTGGGTTGAATACAACAAGGTTTTCAATGCCGTTTGACTTGACGCTGATGACGTTGTCTGCATATTGCTTGGAGTTCTTGACGAAGATGGGTTCTCCGGTCATCTGGTCAACGCCTTTGAATTTTTCTCCTTCTTCAACGTGCCAGAAGTTCTTGTTCGGGGCATGGTTGACAAGTCTGACCAAGGCTTTCCCTATCTGGTTCTTTTCGCCACGGACGATGCCTTCTTCTAGTGTCTGGAAGGTGTTGGCAAGGATGTTTGTGGCGCGTTGTGCGGAGCCTTTCCTTCTCTTGGATTCTGCCCCTTTGACATCCACGCCCGATGCCCCGCCTTTCATGGTGTTGCCGCGTTTCACCATCTCTGTGTTGCCTGCATCGTCTGTGATGGCGAACTCGTCACGTTTCAGCGGGACGTAGTGCGGGTTCTGTTTTTTCCACTGGTTGGCTTCTGACCGTGACAGCAGCCCGTCATTGACACGCCCTTCCAAGCCTTCGTTGACGGCTTTGTCGATAAGCCTGCCCACTTTCTGCATGTCGGCATTGTTTGCATAGCGGCTGTATATCTGGCGCGCTTCTGCATCGCTCATGCCTGAGAGGGCATCGTCTGCTGTGTAGGCGTTTGTGTTTTCCTGTTCGTTCCTGATGTCGGCAAGCTGCTGGTTGACGTTGTCAAGCATGACGTGCCGTGCGTACAGCCAGTCCCCCGCATCTTCAACATTCATTGCGTTCCCGCCTGGGGTTTTCATCTTGTTTATCAGCTCCAGGACGGGCTTTGTGTAGTGGTTGTTGAGGTTGTTGATGCGGTCTGTCACCTTGGCTGCGTACATCTCTTCTTTCTGATAGACGTTCACATCATCTTCAAGGTCATCGAGTTTGCCTGGCTTCCTCCCCAATGCCGCTTCAAGGATGGCGTTCTGGACTCGCTTGACATCAACCATCTTGTCCTGCAACGCCCTTACGATGTTTGTGCCTTTCTCCGCAGCCCATCCCTGTTCTTTCGGCTGCCACTGTACCTGTGGCGGGATGTTGTTGATGTTTGTGTTGTTTGGCTGTTTGCTCATTGAAAACAGGACAGGTTCTCCGCTTGTCTTGTCTCCAAGGATTTTTCGGACTGCCTCAATCTGGGATTCACGGACAACAAGCCCTTTCCCTAAAAACCTGTTGCCTGGGGCTGCTTCGTTGAGTTTGTTTTTGATGTCATTTGGCAGATTACGAAATTCCTCCCAGCTTATTGGAAAAGCATACTGCTTTTCGGTGGAGGTTTCAGGAGGTCTGTATTTGGTTGTGGTGGCGTAATGCGTCCCTTTGTGTTCAACAGTTGGGGTATTCCGCCCAAGCAGGATGGCTACTCCCATATACTTGGTTTCGCCATACAAAGAATTTTCTAGCCCCATTGCACGGCTACTGTAATACCCATCGAAACCTGCATCAATAATCATTGATTCCAGCAAGTTTTCATAATCAATCTGGTTCTTTGTTTGTTGATGGGCAGCCTCCCTAAGCCTGAGAGGGTCTGTTAATATATCGTAGACATTGTTCAGATGGACTGCGTGGACATGGCTGCCGACACCTGATTCAGGCTCAATACCATTGCCGGTATCGACATAGAAATAGATGCGTTCGCGGAGGCGCGGGTCAGAAGCTGACGCAAGACTCTTGGCTTCCGCTCCTTTCAGCCCTGTCCCATAGAAACGCCCGTCTAATGTGTTCCGCCTTGCGTGGGAATAATGAACCCCTAAGACTTGGGTTGAGTTTTCCCGTATTTTTCCGTATCTTGCCGATACAGTTCCGAGAGATGACGCTTTAAGGCGTTGTGTGCTGAAATGTTCATTCCCTGATCCGCCATCTGGTCGGGGTCTGGATTCCAGTCCTCGTCTGTCGTTTCTGAGCTGGTACGAGACTGTGCCGCCATCTTCGCTGTCCAGTAGTCGTTCAGTTGATTGCTGTACATTTCCTTCTTCTCTGGGTCTTGTTCCTTGTCCCACAGCCTTCTGAGACGCTGGTATTCTGGATCCTTCTGCTTCTGCAAGTTCTCTCTCCAGTTCTTGGGTGGCTTGACTCCGAATAGAATCTGCGTACTCATTTTTGCCTTCGTAGTTGTAATCGTTATGGTCTGGGAACGCAGAGAAAATGGTTGATGTGCTTACATCAAATTCTCCCGCAACTTCTTTGATTTTATCAGATAATTCACTGTCAGTCAGGTCGGAATAGTTCAGTATCACCATCTTCCCGTCAGACGTTGAATGCCCCCCGACCAGGTTGTTTCCATTGTTATCTTTCAGTTCCCACAGCCTGTCATAGAAGTCAGAGATTTCCTTCTGCCCCCACGCTTTTGGCAGGGAAACGGTGACTGCCCCAACGCTTTCAGAACCAGGTATCTGTTCGTCTGACATAACCATCATTGAATCCTGGTTCAGTGCATAACCAAGCATCTTGGCTATATCAATAGCGGAACCAGGGGAGTCAACGGTAAGTTTCAGTGATGGGTTGGTTACACCAAGATAACCCCCCATCTGGATGCCGAGCCGCCCGTTTGTGTTGAAGCCTTCAAGAACTGTCGGCACGATCCTGTTTGCAACATTCATGCTGACTTCGAGTTTCTGTTCATCGCTCAGACGATTCCAGCGTTCTGTTGCTTCCTTGTTGTGCGGGTCTGGTGCGACTTCAAAGTTGATGGATGCCGCGTTTGCCTGATTCGTTTCGTTTCTCTGCTGTGTTTGCTGTTCACTGTGCCATGACCTGTTCCCGTTATCTTTCAGCCAGGATTCTGCATCACGGAGCATGGTTGAGATTTGTGCATCTGTAATGTCACTGCGGATAACGCCTATCTTATGCAGGAATTTACGGATGGCATCCAGGATACGGCGGGTGATTGGATGGTGGATGTTCTGTTCTGCCATCATTGCAATCACTTCTTTCGCTCGCGCATTGTCAGACAGCCCTGGCTGGCGCGAATCGACTTCTGCTGCAATCCTGTTCAATAGTGGCGCACCTTTTGCTAATGCTTCGTTCACACGCGCAACAGCCTTGTCCATCAGTTCTTTTCCAACCATGTTTTCAATGCCGTAGTGCCCGATGGTTTCATGGCGGGCGACTGCCGCAACACGCTCAGGCGCAAGGTTGTCTGCAATTACATAGACACGACCACTCTGCCTGTCAAAGAATCCTTCTATCCTGTCTGTGTCTGCGCGGCTGTTCAATGAACCGGCAACACGTTGTCTTACATCGGAAGGCAGTTCATCGAACGTCTGCACGACATCAAGATGTCTGTCCAGCCCTGTTTTCTTGACAATCCGTTTTACACGGTCGAAATGCGCTACCTGTTGCCTTGACGGTATTGCTGTTTCGTTGTTTATGCCATTAACAGCAGCTTGCTGTTGCGTTGCCTGCCGTCCGGCATTTACGGCATTTACAATGTTGCCCACTGCCCGTTCTGCCGCTTCTGCACGCTGTATCGCTTCAACAGCCTGTTGTGCAACCGCCTGTGTTTCTGCCTGTGCCTGTGCGACTGCCCCCTGTGCTTCTTGCTGTACGGTCTGTAAAGCCTGCCCTGCCTGTACCTGCTGGGCTATGTTCTGTTCCTGCAATGCCTGGTTGTCTGCCTGCACTGCTTCGTTCTGCATCTGGATGTCGGCAACAGCCCGTGCGGTTTCCTGCCGTTCGGCTTCATGCTGCATCTGTTGTGCCGTCAGTTCTTCCTGATGCTGCTGTGCCTGTACTTCGCTTTCAATCTGCTGCTGTTCTATCTGGGCTGCCTGTTGCTGGACAACGGCTTCGGTCTGTTCCTGCTGGGCTTGGCGTTCTGCAAGCATGGCTTCTGTCTGCTGTTGCTGTGCCTGTGTCGCCTGTACGAGTGATGCGAGTATGTTGTCGCTGTCCTGCTGTGCTTCTGCCTGGTCTGCCTGATCCTGCAATGCCATGTCCTGTACCTGTGCTTTCAGGACATCTGCAAAGGATACCGGCTGTGCTGCCTGCGTTTCTCCCAACGCTTCGTTGATTGTCTGGTTGACTGCGTTCTGGCGTATCTGTTCTGGGGTGACGGTTTCGCCTGATGCACGGGCATCCCGTATTTCTTTTGCCCTGTTTTCAAGGTCGATGACGCTCTGTTTCTGTGAGTCTGGACGGGCTTGGTTTTCCCATACAGCCTGCTGCATCGGGGTCATCTGGTTAACCATCCCCGCCATTTCGTTTGTCTGGCGGTCAACGTGGCGGATCATTGCATCGTTCGCCATGCCACGTGAGGCGTTTTCGCTGATGTCGGTGACACCCTGACCCAGAGCGGACAGTGCGGCTGTGCCGAATGTGTTGAGGTAGTCTCTTGCGGAGGAAAGCTGCCTTGTGCCGTCTTCGTTGACTGTGCCGATGTTCTTGCCTCCCAATACCCCGACTTCTTCAACCCCTTCGCCTGCCGCATTCCCAAGCCAGCCTTTTGCCGCTCCGCCCAATGTCCTGGCGAAGTTGCCCAGCCTTCCTGCGTTGAGGATGTTCTGGAGTTCTTCGCGGGATGCCTGTGTCGCTGTGCCGGACATGCCGCGCATCAGTGATGCTTCTGCGTTACCCAGGAAACGGTCGCTCAATGCGGAGACCATGCCTGCGAATGCCGCGCCTGTGTTGGCATCAAACTGTTCACCGCCCGCACGCCTGATGTCGTTGTAGGCATCTGATGCGTTGGCAATCATGTTGCCGATTGTGCTGGAGCCTGTCGCATAGGCTTCTGGAGCGGCTTCTGCAAGCCGTGCCAGTGCTGGGATTCCCCTTCCCAGCCCACCGACAATGCCTCCTGTAGCGACAATGGGAACCATGGTTCCTGCCGAACGGATGGCATCAGCACCAAATGTCCTCGCAACATCCCAGAGGTTTCCTGTGTCCCACAGTTCACCGGCATTGGAGTATGCCTGCCTTGCGGCAAGCTGGCGTTTCATCTCGTCTGAGTAGAATGTGTCTTCAAGGCTTTTCGATGCCCCTTCAAGGGTGTCATGTACGCCCAGGTCAAACTGATCCTGCGTCAGCCAGTTTGCTGCGCCTGCCATCATGTCTGCTGCATTGATTGCCCCGCTGCCTGCCGCAACCGCCATGTCGTTGCCCAAGTCCCACGCATAGTCCCCGACTGCGTTCCGGACATGGGGAGCCATGCCGTAGTTGCCTTCAACCAGGTTCTGCGTCATGTCTGCCTGGGCTTCTGCCTGCCCCGTGCCTTGCAGTGATGCAAGTGCAGCAGCCCCTTCCCCGACTGCCTTTGCAAATCTTGGGATCTGTGACTGCCTGCGCCTGACCTGCTTTTTGCCTGCCCTGCGGTAGTCTGTGCCTGCTATGTCATTGACTGCATCGACATTGGCATTGGCAACAGCCATTTCCGGCTGTGCCATTGTGTTTGCATAATCTACAAGGTCATCTATAAAGGACATGCTTGCTCCTGTTTAGTCGCTGAATGAAAAACGTCTTCCGCTGTTCCCGCCGTTCACGATACGGGGATATGGCGTCCATTTTCCTGTGCGGGTGTTTTTCTGCCCTTTAACACCGTACCTTTCTTCCTCAACATAGTGTCCGCCTCCGCCGCCTCTGCGTCCACCGCCTTTCCTTGGACGACCGACACCACGGACAGGGGTTGCGCGTGTCTTTGCCGCCCTTGCCTGTGATGCGGACGCAGATGCGTTTCGCTGTGTCGCCAATGCCTGTTCTGAGGTCATCTTGGCTGAGCGCATTTCTGGATCAACGACTTCCCCGCCACCAATCAGGTTGTTTGGCTGATAGCCGTACTGGTTAGCCTGACCAAACTGGTTCTTGCCTTCTATCATTGCGTTGAGGCTTGCAAGTTTGCGGATGGTTTCAGAGTTCTGTGCAATGCGGTTTTCGAGTGCCTGCCGGTCAACCCGTGCCGTCTGCTGCGGGATCATGCCTGCCGGCGGTGTGCCTGCCGGTGCTTCGGGTGGCTGTGGCGCAGTAATGCCTTTCGGCAGGTTAGCCATTGCCTGCACGACTCCTGCTGGGGTAGCAAGTTCCTGGCGTGCGTTTGCTGTATCAAGGTATGGTGATGTCATTGACCCTTGACGGACAGCACCGAGCAGGGCTGCGATTTTCTGTCCATCGCTCATGTCGCCACGCATCATCACTTCGCGGAGGTCGTTATTGAAGTTCTGCGATTGCAGATAACGTCCCATCGCTTCTTGCTGTGCGACACGGTTGTTGTGTGACCAGTCCAAATCCCTCTGCTGTGCGCCTTTCATGGCTGCGTTCTGCATCTGTGCCTGCATGTTGGGGTAGATGGATGCCATCTTTGCAAGACCTGTCCCCAAGCCTGCCGCAAGCGTTCCTATGTTTATTCCACCTGCCATGTCGTTCTCCTTAGAATCTCAAGTTTGGCAACAGGTTTGCCGAATTGTTGAAAAGTCCGTTTTTCGTCATGCCGCCCAAGATGTTCCCTGTGTTCAAGGCGTTGCTTGAAGTGCTGCTCAACGCCCCGCCCATACCGGCTCCGCTGAATCCCGTTCCTGCTCCAGAGCCTGCTGCTGCACCTGTTGCACCACCTGCCGCTCCGCTTGCCATGCCAGCAAAACCTGTCGCCATGCTTGCAAGACCTGCAAGCTGACCAAGGGTGTGCCAGCCCTGCCCTGCGTTCTGTGCGTTCTGTATCTTGTAGTTGTCCAAGATGTTCTGTGAACGCATCAATGCCTGCTGCACTCCGATCTGGTTTGCTGCGTCTGCATTCAGCCAGTTCTCACGCTGGCGCAAGGTCTTTGCCCCATGGACGTTTGCAAGCAGTTTGCCGAATGTCTCGATGTTGCTTTTGACACGGGAATCTGATGCAAGTTTTGCTTCATCGTAGTCGGATGAGACATCACCTGATGCGCGTGCCGCATCCTGTGCAATGGAGACTGCATCGGTCGGCTGTGCTGTGTAGTCCTGTGCGAGTTCTTCTGTAATGGCTTCCTGCTTTTCTTTTCGGGCATCGGTGTTGTATTCCTGCGCCCGTTCCGCAGCACGTTCACGGATTTTGTCGGCATAGGCTTTCTGGTTGAGCATGGCGTTGTTGGTCGCCCTGTTCACCGCCTTTGCCTGCTCACGGTTGCCCATGTAGTTGGCTGCCGCTGCAATGATGGCTGCAATGATTGATGCCCACATAGTCGGTCTCCTTTAGTATCTGTTGGTGTCTCCCTGGCTGCCGCTCCGTGTGTTCAGCGAACCAATGCTGTTGTTACTGCCGTAATAGCCGTTGGCGTATGCGTCCTGCATTGCCTGATTGAGTTTGTTTGTCAGGTAAAGCTGTCCCATGTTGTTGAAGTAGTTGGCGATGGTGGATGCTGACCTGTCACCCAATGCAGACTGGTAGTTGCTGTTCAGTGAGGATGTTGCCTGGTTTGCAGCCGAGCCTGCGTCAAGACCTGCTTCTGCGAGTGAGATGAGGTTGGATTTTGCAGTTTCGTCTGCCTGCTGGAGGTCTGCTGCCGCTGTCTGCCCCAAGCCTTTTGCATCAACCAAGCCTTTTGCATAGCGGTCTTGCAGGTCTGCCATGCTGTCGATGTCTGCGCTGCCGCCCGTCAGCCCGTTCCTTGCCAGCGCGAAGCGGTTTGTGCGCACTGCATCTGCATAGTCTTCATCCAGCTTGTTTTTGTTCAGCTCATAGACTGCCTGATTCTGCTGGTCGTATAGGTCTTGGCGAGCGTTCCGCTTGTCCTGATAGACATTGCCTGCGGCAATGGCTGCCTGCAATGCGTCATTGTCGGTGACAGTATCGTAATATCGGCTGTTAAACCTTTTCCCGCCACCAACGCCAAGAAGTTTAGCTGTTTTACTTTGGTATGGGGTGATATATTCAGGTTGAACCGTACCGTTTGCAGCATACTGTTCTTTCAGGACATTCTTGGTCGGAGCCTGATAGACAGATCCATCAGCGTTGTAGTATGTTGCGGAAGGATTGTAAGCAGAGACATCGCTTAACGGGTTTGACCCCGTCTCCCCGCCAAAGATTTCATTGATTGCCGCAATCGCTTTCTGCATCTGCTCTTGCTGCTGTTTCTGGAGTTTGTAGGCTTTGTTTGAACCTCCGCCCTTGCAATAGGTGCGGATGCCGTCAGCGGAATAGCCGTTGAATTTGTTTGGGATAATCATTCCTGTTCTCCTGTGTTGATCCTTAGTTGCCGGTAAACTGTCTTGAAGCCGTATCTGTGGTGTATGCGTTCCATGGCTGGGGATACTGAACATTCAATCCATGAATACCCAGCCTGCCTGCACCAGCCGATGAATGGTGGGAGAGCCTGGTGCATGAAGGCATCAAGGTTCTTCCCTGCCATTGCAAGGACGTTGCAGCCCACCTTTCCTGATGGGTAGGTGACTGTCTCGAAAACCATTGCAATTGTCGGGGTTTCTTTGTCGAATGCAACCAACACCTGCATCTGCCCTTCCATTGCATACCGGTAGATGTCGTCAGTGCTGTATTCGCCATGTACGGCTTTGTCAACGACACGCTGGAACATCGGCTGCAATGTCCCCCACATTGCCTTTATTTCTCCTGTATCAAGTACCTTTATGTCCATCACAGTACCCCAAGTTCGTTGTAGTAGATTGTGAGGGCGTTCAGGCGGAACGGCTTTTCGTTGGTGCATCGGAACCTGAACGAGAACTCTGTGCCGACACATTCAACCGGCAGTACCCCGCCTGCGTATGACCTGCCGACAACACGGACTTCATCGGTGAAGTATTCTTCTGAGTTGTCGAATGTGATGGTGCAGTCGTTGTTGACGGTGAAATCGCCTTTGTATGTCCGTGCATCTGTCCCGACCGATATGTAGCAGTCACCGTCTATGTCGATGTCGATGCCGTAGATATGTTTGAGCATCCCTGGTTTCTTGAAGTTCATGTACGGGATCTGTATCAATACTTCGTAATCTTCCCCGTTGTCCTGATGGCTGTCTTCATCGAGTTTGTAGACATCATTGCCGGAACGGAGGTACAGCACGCCTTCAAGTTCCGCCCAGGCTTCCACGGCAACTGGCAGTTCATATCTGCTCCAGGCTGCAATCTTTGCAGTACGGGAAACGGAATAAACGAAGACTTGCTTGCCTATTGCACACATGTATTTGCCAGTGCCGTAGAAATAGACGGTAAGGGGGTTGTATTCGCCCCTTGCCCTGATGGTAGGACGTACAAGGTCGTCAATCGGTGTGCCGATGTCCACATCCCCAAGCTGGTAGGTGAGGTTGTAGGTGGTGATTGAACGGAAGCCGTAATCAGACAGGAAGTACAGGTCGCCAGAAACTGTTGCCAGCGACCGTGAGAATGATGAGCCTACATTCTCGATGGTGCTTTCAAGGCTCATGGCGGTCGGGTCTGGGTCAACGTTCCAGACCTGTACCCCGTCACGCATGAGGAAACACATCTTGCCCTGGTACATGCCGATTGCCTTGACTTCCCTTGCTCCACGGCTGTTCAGACCTGTCGGCAGGAACCCTGCATCATCTGTCGCTGACCAATCTGTACAGTCTGCCGTCTTTGAGAATCTTACGGTGTCTCCTTCTTTCCCGACCGAGAACATCTTTGAGTTGGCTTTGTAGCATATCGGGGAGTGCGGGCAGTTTGCGTCTGTGACTTCTGTCCCGTTGTAGTAGTGCCTTGTGTTCCCGTTGGTGTGGGTTGCTGCAACGTAGAAGTATCCGTTGAACATGTCAACGTAAGGCACGTCTTTCAGTGCGACATCTGGATATGTTGTCGATGTCAGTTTGTTTGCGACAAACAGTGTGTTCGCATGGGTGATTGTCCCTGACCCGCAGTAGAAGGTGTTGAGTTTGCCGTTGGCAGAGAACAGCCCTTTTGTGCCGGATTCAAGTGTGGCAACCTTTGTCAGCCCTGGGCGTTTTTCGGTCGCCAGCCCTGATGTGACATGGGCGTTCTTCATCTCTATCAGACGGTTCGCGTCAGAGACTGCCGCCCCTTTCTGATGGTCGATGCCCAGGTCGAATTTGTTGAAGGTGATGGTTGCCATTGCCTGCCCCTATCAGTAATCCCTATTCTGTTCTATATGGTGTATATGAGTTCATAATTTCCTGATAACGCTCATTAGGATCAACCCTTAAATCTTGCGTATTTATCCACGGAACACGACCAAGACTTTGGGTGAAAAAACGTCTGTCAGCTTCTGCCTGTTTTTGCGTATTTGCTAAACGGATTGCGTTCAAAGCATCAATGTTTTCCCTGCCTTGTTGCGCCTGTGATGCCTGAACCAAAGAAGCAACGATATCGTTCATGTCCATATCAACTCTCCGTGTAATAAAATTTGTCCCCAGAACGGATTACATAGCCTTTCCTGTTCAGTGGTTCGCTGATGAAGTAACGCCTGTTTTCGTGCTGTTTTGCTTTTTCCTTTGCCATCATGCTTTGGAAAAGCTGCAAGGTTGTCTGGTATTCAGGCATCCTGTAATGTGCCTGTGCCATGTATAAGGCAAAGAGAAACACAAGCCTGTCGGGAACGCCAGGTCTGTCTGTGTCCTGTACGAACCTTGGACGGTTTGCTATGTATTCAATCAGCAGCCTGTATGGCTCTTCGTCAGGGATCGGGTAGAGTTCTATCTGCCCGTCAAGGTTGTCGTACCTTAGAGGCATACCACGCTGGTCGTCTTCCCTCATGCGTTCGCTGATGCCCTGCGTGAGTTTGAAGCGGTTGTCCCCGTCATCAAGCACCCATACGGAGATGACCTTTCCTGGGTCGATGTCCTCGTCATCTTCGTCATTGTGCCAGTCATAGAGGTATGAACCGTTCTCAAGGACAATGGCTGTCTTCTTGCGCATGGGGGTCGGCTCAAGCTGTTCATAGACGACCTCGTGTGCCTCTTGAAGGAACGAATCAAGGATGCTTTTGTTGTTGTTCGCAGACGGTCCCTGCTGGACGTAGCCAAGCCTTGCACGCAGCTCAGTCACCAACTCGCCATAAGTGCGGTATCTGTGCGGCAACGGATTCCGGTAATCCCCCACCTTCCCCGTAATCGGATTGCGGTCTGTCATTTTCCCCCCCTCAAACTGTTGTACCTGTCCACACACTCGTTCAGTCTGCGGATTGCGCTGTCTCCCCGTTCGGTGATGCTGACAAGACGTTCAGCAGTTCCTCTGTCAAGGTAGGCGATTCCTTCTCGATGTTCAGTGCCGGTATCGTTGGACATTCCGCTGGTACTTTCGGTGCGGACTGACAGCCGCAGAGAACCATCAGCAATCCTGCTGCGCAAATCAGCAATAGTCTTTTCAGCATCCTTTTTCTCCTTGTTGTACTTCACCGTGATGGCATCGGCATCAGCCTGCATCTTCTTTTCAATCTCACGGTTCTCGGCAAGTGCCTGGTTCACCTGTTCTGCATAGTCCTGTCTGACTTGATTCAGTTCCCGCTGCTTGTAACTGCAACCGCCAAGGAAACCAACCAACAGCAGCAGGACAGCCAAACCACATTTCCAGTAGATATTCATCTTTCCAACAACTCTCTAAAAACCTGCTTGAACTCACTAAAAACTGCCTACAACTCACTAATCAACTCGCTAACAACTCACTAATTAGAGAGTTCATGTTCAGTTGTTGCATAATCTGCAACTACTGCCCCATACACATCTTGTATTCAGCCTCACGGCGATTGACCAAGCCATTGACCTTTCTACCGCCTGCATACACCCAGCGTTTCAACTGACCGCAAGCCCCTGCATAGTCGCCTGCATTCAGCTTTTTCAGCAGTGTGGAGTTTTTGAAATTGGTCACACCGACATTGAAAACAAAGCTCGCATAGGCGTCTGCTTCATGCTGATAGAGAGGTACTTTGATGTACTTCTTTGCTGCATTCCAATGTTTGTTGGCGTCCTTCACCAGCAGGACTTCTGCTTCCTGTCGGGTTATCTTGTCGCCAATCTTTACATCGCTGCCAGTGTGTCCGTAGCCTTTGGTTTTCACGCCTGCAATGTCGATATAGGTATGGTCAATAAAGCCCTCTTTCCCAGCGATAAAGCTGATGGCAACGGCTGAAACCACAATAGCCGTTACCACCTTGCGTTTGAGTGTAGAGAACATCAGAACCACCCTAGCTTGGTTGCAATCTCGTACAGCGTGTAAGCACCGAAAGCAACGCCAACCAACCATTTTATGGTGTTTACACCTCCCTTGATGGAATGTGTGACCTCACAAGACTCTGTCAGCTTCTTGTCGATGCCGTCCAGCTTTGAATCTTGAACAATGTTCTGCTTCCGCAGTTCTTCAAGCTCGTTGCCATGCGCTTCAAGCCGCTTGTCATGGATGTCCAGACGGGTTTCAACAGCAACCACTCTTTCTACAACTTCCATCACGCACTCCAATTACCACGGGCAAAGTAAGTAACATCAACACCATTTGCTGTTGCCGTGTTGTTGAAGGCAACCTTTGCGGTGAACCCTGTTGCCGTTGCATTGCCAGTGATGACGGAATACCTACCGTCAGCATTCGCCCCTGCAAAATCAATTCCAGCAATCGTGAATGGACGTGCAGAAAACGCTTTCGGATAAGTTACTGCGACACCATCAGCAGAATTGTTCCTGACCCTGCCCCAGCATTCCTGAGTGCCGTCTGAATAGCGTTTGTAGTTCGTTCCTGAATCGACAACGGTAACGACTGTACCAAGTGCTACCACAGAAGAGATTGACTTGTAGCCAGATGCAACAGTCACCTTCCATTCAGACTGATTTCCTGCGTCAGGATTGACCGTGACTAAGAAAATGTTTGGTGTGTGTCTCTTGACATTGATTGTGCATGACGTGCTGGATGAGAGAGTTGTCCCCTTACATGTCATTGCAATGACATTTTGTCCGGCTGGCGCAATCGTAATGTCATCAAGTCCCCAGTAGGCACACATCGTTACGACATCATCAATGGTCTGGAGCCTGTTGCCTGTCCACGGATTGTAGAAATAGCCATCAGAACTATGCGCCCAGTTCTGCTTGTCAGAAACAGCAGCAAGGTCAGAGCGGTTCGTGGCAAGGCAATCGACAAAATCAACTGCTCCTGTTGCAGTGGAGAACTCTTCAACAACAGCAATCTTGCCGGAAGTACCCCCTGCAACCATCAGCAGGTTTGATGTGCCATCATCAGCGATGAACCCGCCTTCGCATTCCATTTCGGTTTTTGCGGAGATAGCAGTTATCCCGACCATCGGGCACATCTTTGTCAGGTAAAGGCTGTGCTTGCAGACAGAAGATTTGATGTGAGATCCATCCCAACTGTAAACATCAACACCAACGTCAGTCAGCGGATATTCTTCGACAGGCACGCTTGAATAAACAGCACCGCCCCGGAACACATGGATGCCATCAGGCGCAATTGAGACGCCTTGAGGACGTGGCAGAGACCATTGGTCTGGATTGCTGCCATCCGTATAGTTCTGGAAAACGTCCATGTCATATCGTGGAATGGACACCATCCCAACGATATTCCAATCATCGTCATAGAGCGTCAGGGATTTGTTCCTGCTGATTGACGACAGGTAGGATTCCACAGCCCAAGTGCCGTTGCAGTAAGACAGGAACATTCCGCACTTGACGGAATTGGCGAATGTTGCGTTGGACAACGTGGAGCCATTCGTGCCTGACAAATTCAGCACCTTTTTGACAACGGCATTGGATGTTGAAATCATATACAGGTAGTCGGTACTACCCTCTGTTTTTGCAACAAGCCCCTCACCGAAAACACCTTCTGCAATTCTGTAACCAATGTATTCTCCCGTATCAAAATTCCAGATTGTCAGCACACAGACAGTAGATGTGGCTGTGCCTCCCTGTCCATTCGTACCACCGATAAGGAAATTGGCGACAAGCAGATATCGGATTTTGTTTTTGACAAATAACGTACACGCCTGCGGGTAACATGCAGTCGCTCCAACACGTCCATCAGGCTCAAGTGCCATAGCAGCAGCCAAAGCTGCATCATGGTCAGGGAATTTGAAATTTGTGCTGAATGCAATTTTTTTCCCGACTTTCGGAATGACAGGAACAGCCTCGCTGGCATACATGATTCCCTGTGCAATCGCCTTGCCGAGCCTGTCATATCCAGCTTGCAGATAGTGCCATGTGTTGTACAGGAGACCTTCTGACCTGAATTGTGTAGGCAAATCGGTAACAACCCTTGCTCCTGAAATCCCAGACAGGATTGTTGAAAGGGCATTGTTGACAGCATCAACCGTTGCATCCCTTGAATAAGATGCGTGATACGAAATCTTCGAGGCGAAGAAGCCACCACCGACAAGATTCTTGAACCAGTTGACAGTTGATGTTGTGTTTGACGTGTACTGAGAAACCGTCTCACTGCCAGTGTAAATCAGGTCAACATCCGATTCGCCTTGCAGCCAGACTGTCCCAAGAACTTCGCACTTGACACGCAGTGCAGCCAGTGCGCCAGTAATCTGCTGTTTCGCAAGATTCCGGTCAGAACCAGATGTGTTTTCAGAGACAGCCCAATCAACGCTTGAATGACCGCTACGGGCAACGTTGATGACATAAACTTCCCGTCCAGTGATGCGGTTTATTTCAGCAACCAAAGCGGGGACAAACCCACCTTCGGTTGCTGTCTGTCCCGCCATGGGGTCTGAGACGCCAGCAGAAACAGGAACATCAATCCCTTCACTCAAATCATTTATGTTTCCAGTAACCCATTCGGAAGTCGAATAACGCCACCATTTCCCGGAACCAGTGATTTTTGACGGCTCGTTGGAACGTCCTACGGCGTTGGACTGACCTGCAACAACTAATAAATACGGAGGCTGCTCACTAGACAGTTTACTGACAATCTGCGTTCCAGAAGGCAATGATGCGAGAGAGCCGTTGGCAATGTTGTTTGCCAGTGCAAATGTCCTTGACTGACCTGTTGTGGAGCCAGATAACATAGACTTTTCTGACAGAATCTTAAATGTATATTTCAGGTAATTCTTTGGACATTTAACATACAGGTTAAAATAGGATGCTGTGGAATCTGAATTGAACACCAAGACAAAATCATCAGGATTGATGTTGACAGCATCCATCCATTCCAGAGTAGTATTGATAGAATCAACCACCCTGTTTGTAAGGAGTCTCATCTTGATGTACAGTAGACCGTGCCTGTCATCACCTGCTAAAGCTGACTGGATGTCAAACAGGCATACTACTGTTGTTGACGATGCCGTCGTTGTGCTGAAAGAGCCAACCTTAAACCAAGGCGCAGTTACTCCATTACCACTCTGACCGACAAAGCAAGAACGGTTTTCTATTGGAAGGTTCTGGAAATTGAACTGCCCGCTTGGTGTGATTTGATAGACAGCGGAATCAGTGCCATCGTATGCCCGCTGGACAACCTGCCCTGCCTGTGACGCATGGTCTTTCCCGAAGAGGGTTAAAGACGCACCTTTATCATATGCAGTGCCACCACAGAAACGGTTGTATAAATTATCAACAGTTCTCTGAATGAACTCAGATACAGCAGTTTTCAAACTGCCAGCCATCGTATCACCAGACTTGCTCACCTTGCCATCTACTGCTGTTTCAAGTGTCTGGACTGCATCATAGACACCGCCGGACTGAACGGGATTTGCGGAACCAGAAGTTGGTACTGCATCAACAGTGATTGTGTCCTGTTTCGTTCCTAAAGCGGTATAAATACCATCAGATGTTACAGGATTCGTAGAGCCGCTGGTCGGTGTGTTGTCGAATGTCAGCGTATCCTGTTTTCCATTAGCATATGAGTCATAAATTGCGACACGGGCAGACGTAATGCCAGAATTGACCGCATCCATCTGTACGGGCGTCAGTTTGTCCTGCTTTCCTGTAATGGAAGCAGAAGAAAGAATCTGAGACCATCCCTGCCCCCCGTTGTCAGGGTCAGACACATTGCCTGAAACGGTATTCTGGTAGAGACAGGAACCGTCGGCGGCAGTCAGCAATGCTCCCAATGGATAGCCATCAATCGCCTGCGCGAAGGTTGCATCATAAGGAAAAAGACCGCCTGCCTGTTGGTACTGGATTGCGGTGGTGACATCGAAAAGAATCCCGTTCATGTCCTGCCCTTGAGGCGGCATACCGCCTTGGTCTACATCAGTCATAGTGATGACCGGGAAACCTTCCTGCATGGATGCAAGGTTTGATCCTGTGGCAGTTTCAGGAATCGTATTTTTTACGCCGTTGGAAGAAAACGGAACAGAAATCTGGGTTGGTTTTGCAAGTGCCATGATTTAAACCTTAATCAAAGGAATTGCGTAGATATGCATTGGTGCGGTTTCAGAGCCGCCTGCATTCTGGATGGTGATGTTGGCTGTTGCGCCGTTGCATGAGATGCCTGTTTTTGCTGAATTGACGGTCACGGTATGCGTATGGTTTGGAGATGATGCATAACTTGACGGATTCAGAGGAGTTGATGTGTAGCCTGTCCAGTTTCTCGATGCATCGAAGGAGATTTCCTGTCGGAATGACCAATCAATGCCTGCGTTTATGTGACCGCCTGTCAGATTTGAGAAATTGAACGCTCCAGAAACCGGAAGCGTGCCAGCCGCCCCGCCTGTGAAAAGTGCCTCGCTACCATGTGTACCTGTGATGTTCATCGTTCCCCTGCTGTGGACATGAGAACCAGCAGAGGCGGTTGATGCAGTATGGACATGACCCGTGTCACTCAATCCATGTGTATGTGCTGTCTGTGTGATGCTGTGAGCGTGGGAGCGGAGAGAATCAGAAACAATCGTACCAACCTGAGAAACCGTGCCATAGCGGACAAACCTATCCAGCAGGTTTGGCAGATTGAATGTCGTAGAACCATCGCCTGTACCGTATTTTGTGCCAATCACAGCAAACAAGTTTGCATACAACGTACGGGAAACAGCGGAGCCGTTGGCAACCAGATAACCAGCCGGAATCGTGGTACCAAAGAATGGAACGACCATACCCGTTGGAATCAACATTGACGGGTCAGCACCGACACGCAGGATGTTTGTGCCATCACAAACAAGCTGTTCCGTTGCAACTGAAAGGGAAACACCTGTACCATTTGCGGTTTTGAAAGAGAGGCTGTACTGTCCGTGGCTGGACATATCGACAACAGCCCATGTTTTCAAAAATGCAGGGAGAATGACGGCAACATTGGCAGTCAGCGTGCCAGACACGATCAGGACAGGATGAGCCGCCTGTGCATTGGTCAACGTTACGTCAGCATTCGATACGGTAAATGAATAGCTGGAAGCACCTTCCGGCTGCCAGAGCGTGGAAGCACCTTCTGGACTGGTTGTATTATTGTTTGCCTGAGAAACCCATGAACCAAGCAGGTCAGCTCGCTGGACAACAGCACCCTTAGCATATCCACCAATTGCAGTCGAAAAAGCAGAATCAAACGGATAACGACCGCCTGCTTGGTTGTACTGCAAGATTGTGGTCGTATCGTACAGGATGCCGTTCATGTCACGCCCGAAAGGTGGGAGACCGCCCGCTGATTTCGGGGTCATGGTTATCTGCGGGAAACCGACCGAATAAGTCGCCTTGTTCCCAGCCTGACCGATAATAGGATCTTGACCAATGACGTTCTTGATGCCGTTCTCTGCAAAAGGAACGGCAATTTTGGAAGGTGCTGATAAACTCATTTTTTACCCGTAGAAAGGAGCTTGATTGAATGGCTGGAGACCTGAGCCTTCAAAGCCGAAATACTGCTTGTTGATGTACTGCATCGTTATCTCCACACCACCGGGATGCGGAAAAACGCCGGATTCGATAACCGACTTTTCGTAAGATGTGAGTGGGAAGTTGAAAACGACCTTGATAGCCATGTTGCCCATATCAACAACATAAACGTGTCCACGGTCACCGAAAATCGTCATCAGTATCCGATTCAGGTTAGGTATGGTTGTCTGGGAGATGTTGGCAAAGGCTTTCATCAGCAGGATGAGCCGATAGGCATCATCGCCAAGACGGTAGTTTGAATTGACAGACTCACCGTCAAACCATGTCCCATCGTCAAATGGATACCAATCGCCTGCCTGGTCACCTTCATCAAAGCCGAGATGTTCCGCCTCATCCAGTTTCAGATATCTATCCTTGGCAAGGATTCTTCCCCATACATCAAGACCGAATCCCTTAGCTGTCTGAAGGTTGAAAACCCCATTAAAAAAGGCGTCTTGAAACGCCTTTGTGTTGAAGTATGCTTGGATGTTTTCCCGAATCTGGTTGATTACGGGGCCTGCGTATTGCTTCATATCACGTTCACCGTAATCTGAGATGCTGAAAGGACTGGAGCTTCATCAATGCCAAATTCCACCATCGTTGTGTTAGGAGAGGATGATTTACCGATGTAAATCGAAATCACATTGATGGCATCGCTGATATCAGAGATGGCAGTGTAATAGGCGGCGGCATAGACCGTTCCGCCGATACGCCCTCTTCCGTTCCCTGCTTCGCCTGTAAAGATGTCGATAATCGCTTCTTGGATGAGCTGGGTCACGTCTGCTGGCAGGTTGCTGTTGTTGTCGATATTGACCTCAACATAAACAGGCGTTGACGTTGGACGCATGAACGTTATGTTATAGACCGGATAAGGTGTGGAATAGGAATCCGTATCGGCAACCTGTACAGTCGTATTGCCGTTCATGTTTGAGCCAGCATTCTTACGTCTCCAGATTGCATCAGCAACAGAGGAATCAGAGCCACCGACAACAGCGACATAAACTGAATGCGGTAACAGGCTGTAATTGGTCACGCCCATCGTTACTGTGTTGCCTGAGGTGTTTTCTGTAACGAATACATCAGAAACACCATCCACAGAAGCCACAGCACCACGCAAGGCGTTGATGGAACCATTGGAAAGCTGAGCAACCGAATCATAACGACGCTGCTCAAAAGCCCTGTCAGATTCCAAATCAGAACCCATCACGCCAGCAGATGGATTGGTGATGGCATCCCACCCAGTAACAGCCTGATAGATTTTCGTCAAAGCACCTGCTGGACAGTCAACCGCCCCGGGTGTCTGGCACTGGAACGTTACAGAGACCTGCCCATTGGAAGGGAATGCGGCATCTCCAAGCGATTCATAGACGTAATTCTGAGCGTCCTGTGCCAATGAACCCGCTGGAAGCGTATACCCGGGAACGCCAGTACAAAGGCACGTTACAACAGTTGGAGTAGCAGCTTTGCGCTCGACAAAGTAAATCTGTGCCAGAGCATCCAGCCACCTGCCCTGAGAGGTTGACGGGTCAAACATAGCCGAAAGAAATGCCAGTTGTGCATTCTTGAGAGCCATATAATAGGTTATGTCTGCTGACAGAAGCCCCTGCGGTGTAGCGACATTCTCGATGTTGAGATTCCCACCGAAAGCCTCATTGAAGTCCTGCAAGACACCCGTCAGGACATCCTGAACCTCCGGGATGTCGATACCCTGTTCGGTGACCTCGACATCAGGAACGTTTGAAGTAAGATTAGCCATATCCTAAAGATATCCTTTAGATATTCAGAGTAAATGATTCACCGTCAGCCAAAGCACACTGGATTTGACCGCCTAATGTCCGGTTGTTGTACTGCAAGATAACCGTAGCTTCAGCAACGTTTGGCACGCCCTCTGCGGCTTCTTTGTACCATGCCATCAGCTTTGCAGGCGGTGGAAGCTGACCGAGTATGTCTGTCTCGTAAGGAATGCCTTTTGTTTGGTCATAGCGTGCTTCTCCAAGCCAGAGACGGCATTCAGAAGCGACATCCTGCGCTGTAGCGTAAGGTGCGTTTGCCATTGCCCAGTTGCCATAGGAATCAGCCACGCAATCCCACGTGTCAGGGTCAAGATAAAGTGTATCCATGAAAACTCCGATGCCCTACCCTGCCACCTAGTCCGGCGGCGACGACCGTTTTCAGTGACAGGGAGAGCAAAACTATTGAACTGGTTTTCCAGAATTGCCAGAACCCGGCTGGGTGTCTTTGTGGATGTGTTCCTTGAGCGAGACAGAATCAGCCCTGATGTCGCCGCCCGTGGTAACGATGTTCCCGCTGAATGTAGAGTGCTGGCCTTTTGTACCCGTCTGGGCAAAGTTACCCGTAACTTGGATGATTGGGGAATCAATCAGGATTTGAGGGGCTTCAAACGTCAGCTTTGTCGGTGAATAAATCTTGATGCCGTCCTGTCCAAACTGGATATATTGGACGGGTGTCTGGTTTAAGAAACCGCCGATATAAAAGCCATCATTCAGGCTGTATTGCCTGCGACTGGATGGTGGACTTTCGCCTTTGACGTTTTTAACGCCTGAAACGTCTCTGGACGCAAAACATGCCAGCCCGATATCACCAACCTCTGGGTCAATGATTACGGCATTAGAGCCGCCTTGTAGCCTAAAATAAGGCAGGTTTGTAATCGTTCCTTGACTGACTGGCTGATTGGCAACCGTAAGCTGTTGAACGAGCGGCTGGACATCAACATAACCAACTGGAGCAAGTCCACCGCCTGACACTGCCAGAACCTTTACTGGCAGGCAGGTTTCCATCTTCTTCATTTCCTGCTGTATCTGATAGATGAACGTCTCATAATCAGACTTTGGCAGGTTCTCATTCCAGCTTGAAACGAATTTATTGTCGGAAGCCATCAGAATCGTATACAAGTTGATAACGGGTATTCCATTCCCTGTAATCAGGGTCGCTTGTACCCTGCGTATCTACGCAAGCCAAATCCCCGACAAATGGAAGATAGTCGTACTTCTTGAGCGGGATTCTGTCGACTATCAGCATGTTGTAAAACACGGGATTTGAGTCAACAGAGAGACTGAGGTACTGCCTGCCATCCAGTGAACGGAGTATCAGCGTACAGTTCTGACCATTCAGGGTTACCAGAATCTTCTGGGCTGGCACTTGAGCCAAAGGGATAATCTGCCTCATGCGAACCATCCTTTCACTTTCTGAAAGTATTCAGAAGCGGTATTTTCAATGGTGGAGATGATGCTGGATGCCGTGGTCTTGATGTTGGTGTATATCGGCTTCAATCTGTCCAGACTGAAGATGTTCTGGACACGTTCGCCAATCGTGCCAGCAGGTTTGATTTCGACCTTTTTCTCTGGAACGGTCGGGATAGCATCAGCATCACCCGTATTCTGTGTGGATGCCACGCCCTGCTGTGCATCATAGTACTGTTCCGGTGCTTCCCTGACTTCCAGAAACGAGCATTGGGCGACAATTAAATCCATGCCGTTATCGGCTGTCCGCTCATACTCATAGTCTTTAAGGGTGAGCTTCTGGAAAACCGCATCAGCGGTCAGGATGTCATAGACCGTCGGTTGATTGACGTTTGTCTGTAGCCAAGTTACGAACGCTTGACGTTCCAAATCAGAGCCGCCTTTCGTGATGGTCAGCTTGATTTCTTTCGGCTGGACAATCTTGTTATAGCTCGCAAAACTGCCAGTCTGCAAACGATAGTCAGGTACATCAGATTCTTCTGAAAT